>Ga0247758_1000026_pt1 | contig 94625 bp, 62 predicted proteins | sample UWRJL156409C4_FD_180950 | JGI IMG/M metagenome (GOLD analysis project Ga0247758, IMG submission 180950) | Plant litter microbial communities from Arlington Agricultural Research Station in Wisconsin, United States - UWRJ-L156-409C-4 | ecosystem: Environmental > Terrestrial > Plant litter >... | reverse complement strand
TCTACGTTCGAGACGAGAAGCGCCGTGGCGAACGTAGATGCCTTCGGGCAAGTCGGTGCGCAGTGACGCAATTTGCTTGACAAGCCTCCTCATCCGGCCCGGTGCCAACTTTGATGATTTCATATCCTTGGCGTTGCTCGCAAAGTAGAATGATTCGAGAATCTTCTCGTCTGGCAGCTCCCGGACGCAGTTTTCACGGTGCCAAGACGTGATCTCCCCTTTGGCTCTATCTTGGGCTGCCGTCTCGGCCTCTTTCGCAAATCTCGCGCGAGTTGTGACGCTGGACACGGGAGCTGCGAGCTTAGGAGCAGAATGCATCATCTCTAACGGCAACGACGCAAGCGCCGCTTCACGTCCCCTCTCCAGTCGTCCGGCCGAGTCAATGATCTGCTTCGCCAAAAGCAACAGACCCTGTTCCTCTGAATTCTTGAACTCTTCGGGGTGCACCGACGCAGCCTGAACAAAGTATTGGCAGTGATCAGAAAGCTTCTGCATCAATGCATCGAGTGATTGGGTTGTCTCCGGAGGGGAGGAAAGGTCAGGTGTGTGTGCGATCGATGGAAGTCCAATGAATGCCACGGAGCCGAGCTGCTCATCGTAACCGTAGAGGAGTTGGTCCTGGTATAAGAGAGGGATTATGTCCGTATGACCGGCCATGCCATCCAGTAACTCCAGCATCTCCTTATATATGGAGCGGCGCGTAGCCATCTCCTCAACGGAGCTCTGGCGCATAAGTTCGGTGACCCTGCTGAGCAGCGGGCTTCTGGCGAGCATAAACGCCACTGTCGGCTGTGGGGCGTAATCGAACTCGGTAGCTTTATCCCTAGAGTAACACGGTAGGAGAGCTGCGAGTGCCCAGAAGTATTGCTCCACCTGGTGGTTTCCGGTGCTCTTGTTTGCCGTTCCTGAGCTCACGGTTCCCAAGGCGTCTGGGACCTCGTGGGGGTGGAGGTGGCGGGGGTCGTACTCAGGGCCCCCATATCCTGTACCCTTCGACAGTTGTGATACGTACGGCCTTCCCAACTTGGCAGCTTTAAGAGGACTCAACAGCTTCGTCGCCGCCTTTCCTTTCGCGGACTCGGCGGTTGTTTCGGGCGGCTGAGAGGAAGATGAAAGCGGATCCGAATTCGCCTTGGCTCGTCGGAAACGGCCTCCAAAGCCCGAAGCGGAAGCGCTGATAACTGGATCTTGCTTACGGGGAGGATCGGGGCCACAAGCAAGAGAGAATATGAGATAAAGCCGGCTCTCATCGCAGCACCAAGTGAGCTTGAGGTCTGGTCGGGAGGCATGAATCGGGTACTCGAAATCTCCAGCCAGGTGGTACTTCTTGCACCCCCGCCCGCAGCAAGACCACAGCTTGCATTTGGGGCACTCCAGGTACGGGTGAAGAAAGCCCGTGTCCGACAGATGATTCCCCCCTGATGTGGGCTTCGTCGTAGGTGGGCTCCTCATGCAATCCTTCGTTCGGGCCACAACCATATCCCAATCGAGCGGCATCGGGTTTCTGCACTTGGCACAACGCATTCCACGAAGATGCGCCGCGAGGCTTGATGCTTCAAAGTCCATATCAAGCTCTCGAGGTGCTCCAAAGACCCCAGCATCGTCAAAAGAGGCATGCGAGGAGGCTTCGTTGAGATCGGAGGGCTCGTGATTAATGTCTCCCTGAAGCCTCATAGCTATCGCCTCGTCCATCTGGATTTGCGCTTCGACATGCGGGTGGTTTGGCATTAGGTCCGTTGCACCGAAGAAATATTTGCCTCCCATGGATCCCGGTGATGCGTGAGAGGGAGGGCTGCTCGGCGGGGTGGTAAGATCGATAGGGTTCGCGGAGCTAGAGCCCAGCGATGTAGACAAATCTGCGAGGCCTTCAGTTAGATGGTCCAATCCTCGCGTGCGCAATTGGGAGTGATCGAAGATAGGTAGCTACCTAGCTGTTTGGCCGAGTCCTGAGAACCCCGAAGAGCCTTCTGCGAGTAAATGTTGGCTGTCTCCCAAGATGCTGCGGCCTGCTCCAACCCTGCCGGCTCGAGGTTGGGAGGTGCGCTCGATGGCTGAGCAAAATCTGACGCAACCCCAGGCAAAATCCTCGCTTGCTTCGACTGTTTGGTGGCAGGGCTCTCGTCGGAGATGCGACGTTTCGAGCTCCCGAGCTTTCCGTTTATCTTGGATATCGATTCCTCCAACTTGGCCATGAGGGGCCCCATATTGAAGCTGTGGCCTCTTGGGGGCGGCTTGCCCTTCTTTGCTGGGAGGATTGTCAGTGGCTGGAGTCTGTTTAGGCTTTACAGAAAAACTTTGACGGGGAGCAACAAGAAGTGTGTATAATAGGGAAATGATGAATCGCCCAGCAGCGCGCCCGGTAGCCCTAGCTTCAAGGCATCAAGCGCGCTGCACTGAGCGCGTCGAGCAGAATATCTCTTATCGACGTACCTGGCATCACCTTACACCTCGGTGGTAAGTGAGCGAACGTACTGGCCACTATCGGCTCGTCTCTGCTATGGGATAGCGCAAAGGGTCCAAAGGAAGGCCCGAGTAGAACCGCGGAGCGCTGCAGGCGTAAGCAGGCCGAGACATTAACCTTTTGCGGAGAGTTCTGGCGGCTGCCACCCCAGGTCCACCAGCCGATATCCCCGCGTCAGTGTGAAATGAAGCCTCTATGGCGCTTCTCTCTAGCAGCACTGCGAAGCAAGACAAGGCGCTGTCGTTGGCCAAGCTGGTGGTTAATCGCTCGAGCAAGCGCCTCCTTCCAGGTCGGGCGGGGGTTCGAGGTTGTCGAAGCAGAGGGGTCGCAGGCACGCACCATGCAATTGGCGTTACGGGATACGACGGGAACGGGCACAGCCAACCAGAGACGGTGTTCACGAAAGCGGTCTCGGACGGATTTTGAAGAGGGCAGAAAGTCGTTTGGCAGATCCTAGGGGTGGGAATAGATGCTATTCAGGGGGGTTGCGGCAAACGCAGGGCCGAGGAAATGTTTTGCCCAAGACATGCGGTTGGATTTGGGCGGTGCACGGAAATGAGGCTCTGGGCTTGCGCCTCGGGCAAAATCGAGAGAGGAGATGCAGTCACGCTCTGGTGTGACCTGAGGCGTCAATTTGGTAATGGACGGGTGCAAACAGCAACTCTCCCTGCACGTCTCCCGTTGTGGGGGACACACCTCTTTTGGGCGTGGTGTGCCTTTGCGAGGTGGCTGCCAACAGTGGGGGAAGGAACGTTGACAGGACCGCCCCAGGACCGCAGGGCAGCCAGTCTGCCGCCTCCGCAGGAAAACCCAAGCTGCTCGACCAGTGATTAGTGCAAGAGGTGTGATGGATCCAAGACAGCCTAGAAGAGGTGCAGGTGGGCATGTGGCTGTTTCACCCTCGTGGCCAAGCTGGTGGGGACATTGGATGGACGTGTCACCAAAACGCCTCATTCGCTGACCAGGCATTCCAGGTTGGAAGGATTGTCACCGAACCATCAGGTTGCTTCTCCAAATCGTCCGAGTTCCCCAATTTGTGCTACTATTTGCGCAGCCTCCGGCTACTTGCGGCTATTTTGAGCGATGCGAACCCGCGTTCGAGTATTTCTTTCCGCCTTGCATGGAAGTCCCCACTCGAGTTCAAAGTGCTCGTTTGTTGAACACCCAATAATGGCACAGTGGTTTTCACCAAGTTGCTGTGTGGGGGGGGCAAACAGAACATTCTAACATTAAGCAGAACCTTCCCGGTTATGGGATGCGAGTTTTGGAACCAGTAGATGGGATTAATTTAATGGGAGGCCCATTGCATTGTGCAACACTGTGCGGGTGCAAGGTCCTGAAAACACAAGTGGGATAGCTCACCATCGACTCTAATTGCCGGCTTGTGGCTTGTGATTTACAGTTTCTGGCGACTCATGGTCTCTAGAAATGTGAGGTTGTTGCGCCGAAACTCTGTGACGGAAGCCTTTCCTGTGCATTTTTCACACAGTAGAGAGAACGTTTCTTTTTCTGAGGCTCTGTTTGTTTACCGATTCCCGAACATTCTATCCCAGCCCTTTCCTTCCTGGTAAAGAGCCCAATCCTGAGCCTGGTCTGTTCACGTGTTTTCCGGGCGCAAACTGGGAGCTCGGCCCGACGAAAGCTTTATCTCCTTAACTATCTCTCAACACTCCAATTCAAATCACAGAATATCACTGGGCAACAATAGCATTCATTGTTCAGCTGTGATGATGGAGAAGGCAAAGGACTCGTTGTAGAAGTGGCCAGTTTCTTGAGACCTGAGGTTTCTTGAGGCCTGAGGTTTATGTCCGCAGCGAGACAGTGCAGGCCAGAGGTGCCCGGAAAGATACAATACTCAGTTCCATGGCGAGCGCTACAACTCTCGTTCCTGGCAGAGAGAGTGCAGATGTAGTTCCGTGGGAACGGATCCATGATCCCGCTAGTGTGGAATGAGCAAGGGTATTCCCAAAAAAGAAAAATACTAGCAGGAAGTCACTCATACTGACACATCGACCCTAGCAGATATCTGTAGAACAATATGGGTATTTGGGGTCTAACGAGTCTCAATGCTTGTGTTGGAAGTGATGAAAGGCTATGTCCAGCATTTTAACTGATCAAAATCGTGCCGCCCTGCTTAAGCAGTTCTTGTCCCTTGGCATGTCTCACTGTGCTTTCCATACTCAGGTAGGTAGTTTTTGGCACCGTCCAAGGAAGGAACTACACACTAACAGGATCCACTGATGCTAATTTCTTCGGCTCGTTTGTTGATCTGGACGACCCGGGTAATGACATGCAAATTATCGGCCAGCCACAAACCCGTCTTGCTACTGAAGACAGTCAGTCAACTCCAGTTTATCATCAGTCTTTCACTTAAATATCGGGTATTTATCCCCACAAAATGCAACCGACCCGCCTCCTCCAGGTCGGTTTTCTCACCAGCGCGGTTTCGGCCATTCCCGAGCTGCCCCTGAAGATCGAAACGAGAACGATTCTCCAATCACACCTCACCAACATCCATATCCAACACCAAAGTCCAACCGAAGGGATCGTCGATTTTACCTACGGCTCCTGCGAGGCAGCTTCCCGAGGGCACGGTGTTCATCACTTCATCGGCAAGACGACAAGCACATCACATGATAGACTTATCTGGGTTATTCCTGAGGATATTGTACCCGGCCGGTGTATTTCGGCATGGCGCAACTCAACGGGTCTGCTTGTCGGGCGCAGTGAACGGCAGAACTTTGACCTCGAGGCGATGCAACACCGGAGAAGCCACCGGCGGGCTCGGCGCGGCGTACATATGGACAACTCCACCGGGGTTGACGTTTGGGGCCCGTGGTTTGACGGTGTGGAACTGCTAAAGAACACAGAGATCGCAGGAATCGACGCTGCATCGGCGAAAAACAAGAGCATTGCCATCGTCGGGGCTGGGATGTCAGGACTCATGGCTTATCTCTGTCTGGTGCAGCAGGGAATGACGAACGTGCAGATCATCGAAGCTGGAACTCGAATCGGCGGACGAGTCCATACCGTCTATCTCACCGGAGGGCCGTTTGACTATAGCTACCAGGAGATGGGCCCGATGCGCTTGCCCACAACCATCACCGTCGGCAACGATACCTTCAACATTTCGGACCACCAGCTCGTATTTCAGCTTGCCAACGAGATGAACAACCTGAACCAAGACGACAAAAGTCTAAGCATCGACTTCATACCGTGGTACGAAACGAGCGACAACTTGCCGCATGTGGGAGGCCCGCCAGGAATGGAAAAGCTGCTTCGGGACGTGAACACCGCGTTGCCTTGCCGAGATTTCTGTGTCGAAATGGCAACCAATATGTTCAAGGCTCATCGTAAATGGATCGGTGAGTGGACGTTGGAAGAGTGGTACCTATTGAATATGTACTGATTACGGATCGACCACGCAGACAGCGGTTTGAAGGACCTACCTCGAGAACCTTGGAGGTAGGCGATTGTGCTATTGATATCCAATCCATCGATTTGTGAAGCTGACACAGGATTTGAACAGCGAATTTGCTTTCAGGGCTAACTATTTAAGCACCAAACCAAAGCCAAATGGGACCGACCCAACCCCAGCGGCAAGAGGGGCTTCCTCCTTTTGGGATAATGTGAGCGTGCCTGTGTCGAAGCCGAGGCCTGATCTACGAAAGAGGAGATACTAAGCAGGTATATTGGTAGCTGTGCAACACTGTCTACCTAAACACGACAACCTGGACCACGGTCGATGGCGGTAAGCTCGTTTATAGCCAGCTTGTTTCATGTTCTGATACCATAATTATAGGGATGAACCGTCTACCCCTTTCGTTCTCGCCGCTCGTCGAGAACATAACTACCTTCAACCGCCGTATCGACCGGGTATAGTACTCCCCGGACTCGAATTCTGTGGTTCTCCAGTCCAAAACCCATGAGAATCACGCCCAGCTAACCATTAACTCGACCCACGACTACGGCATCCTTGCGGTCCCGTTTTCCGTCCTGAGGAAGTGGCAAATCGATGGACTCAGCGATACAATGCGCGATGCGATCATGAACCTCCCGTATACATCAGCATGCAAAGTGGCTCTAGAGTTCCGGACACGCTTCTGGGAACACGTATCTAAACCCATCTTTGGCTCCTGCTGGACTCCTGGACCAGAGTTTCCCGGCGTTGGCACCATTTGCTACCCGTCGTACAACATCAATGGGACGGGGAAGGCGGCTGTTCTTGCGTCATACATCTCGGATCCCAGTTGGGGTAATTGGTGGGCATCCAAGGGCGAACGTGAGCACGTTGGCTATATCTTGAGTGCCATAGTAGGCGTACATGGGGATAATGCCAGGAGTCAGTATACTGGGAAGTACAGTCGCGTATGCTGGGAACTTGATCCGCTCGAGGCCGCTGGCTGGGCGGATCCGACGGTTGAACAGCAACAGCTATACCTTCCCGAGTATTTCAAGACACACAACAATGTGAGTCGCCTCCTCTGACGAAGTGAACGGAAGCTGACTGCGCTGCGGAGTAGGTCATCTTTGTTGGAGAGCACACGAGCTATACGCATGCCTGGATCGCGTCGGCCCTTGAGTCCGGAATTCGGGGCAGCGTGCAGCTTCTACTCGGTGTGTTCAATTTCGTAATCTCCGTGTTTTGCATGTTGCTGACTTGGAGAAAGAGCTTGGGCTGGTGGACGAGGCAAAGGCTGTCGTGGAAAAGTGGATGGCGCGATGGATTGATGTTGTGAGTCTACCCCTGAGGCCCAAGGTCGCGAGCCTAGTAGACAAGCCAGCAACTGACAAACAATAGTGAGGCGGAAACATCTGTCTTTTCATGGCGCGGATCTGAGGAAGTCGAGGTCGTTCATTGTATCACACCTGGTTGCATAACTAAATAGAATTGACAACACTTTTATTCTGTTAGTACTAGGGCTGGAGAACATCTACTTGGTTTGCACTGTTAGCAGCCGTCAAGTGAGGCGTCTAGTCGGACATGTCTATGCGAGGAAAACGAGAGGAAACAGTCCAAGCTGGGGGCATTTCTGTGCCAATATCCCGTCGCGTCCAATGACGTGATCGGCTTCTGAGGGGCCTGCAGAAGGATGTCCATCTCGTTTACCCCCACGCGCTAGCATCGAGAGAGAAATTGAGCTCTTGATTAGACGCCCAGCAGACTCAACTGTGTAACTGAGACCCCCAACCCAGGAATATGGGGATGGGGCATCTCAGTCTGAGACTAGGTACGCAGTGACCGTGTGCCGACTTCCAGGGTGATGCCGCGCTTGCGAACGCGAGTGGTTTGGCTTCTCATTTCCTGGGTCTGCATACTAATTCGGAGGATCGTTGAAGGGAGGGGGCGTCATTGGTTAGTTGCTACGTTGGTCAACTACTCTCCTTGGATTGGAGATGCTTGCTGCATGTTGCGTATTTCCATACTGCGGCTGGCACCAGGCTGTTTCTGGTGCTGCGGGTGTTTGTCTGTGAGAGGGGAGGCAAACCAGTGTGTGTGTGTGTGCATGCCTGGGCCGTATGCGCATGTCTGAAGATAGGTACGCTACAATCTTCCCATCTGCCTAGGTACCTAGGTGACTCTGCTGCACGTCGGGGATGCCGATTTCGCGAGACGCTGTCTGGAGAGGCTTTACCCTCTCAGAGAAGCCTGTCTGTCTCCTTTTCCTATCTCCTCCCCACCCTCTCCACTCCCGTGATCTGCCAGTAGCGGCGAGAGGCGTGCTGGCGGGCTGCAGGTCGGGGGCTAGAAGGGGGAGGAAGCTGCATGGAAGGATGCATGGAAGGACGCGCGGGTGAGTGGGCAAGGGGGAGCTGCACTCTGGGTTGGGTGACACTGGTGTGCTGCAGTGAGCTGGCTGACGTGGGATGTGTAAACTGGTAGACAGGCCGAGACACAGGTATGGGAGGGGAGGAGCGCGTTTAGAAGGGTCGAGATCTGGGGACGTGGATGGAGGGTTGTATCCGAGAGGGGCTCGTAACTCTAGGTGGGCCGGTGATCATCGATCTGGCCGAGGGGTGCTCGATAGAGCTGAATTGGACGCGATAGGTAACGTGAGTAGATGGACCCTGATCTGGGCCGTTTCTCTCCGAGAACGAGCCCTCTTATCCGCGCAGAGAGGGGTTGGGGACACAGCAGGTTCCACTGCGTGGAACTCCCGTCCAGCTGCCCGGTTTGGCAGCCCCCCTCGTGGAGCCCAAGTAGCGGCGCGATGCCGGGCGGCTCGCGATTTCATATCCGTAGGGCTCGAAGGCCCCGCTGGGCTCACAGAGCGGTTGGACAAGGGCGGGAAGAAGAAAAGTTCCCGGGTCTCCGATCTCACCCTGTCCACCAGTGGCCACAAAGACCACAATGCAGTCTTATCTCAGGGGGCGCCCCTCCGCAAAAATGGTGGGGAGTTTGGAAAACAAGCATTGGCCAAGACCGCCAGCCCAGACGGGACGCATGGGTGATACCGTATTGGGAACCTTTCTAGAAGGGCTGCTGTGCCTCGCAGGTGTCAGGGTCGCGATAAGGGCAGTCAAGCGCGAGCAAACAAAATGGGGTAATGGTGGCGGCCTGGCCAATCCGGTCCTGACCTCGGATCGTTTCATCGTGCCGTCGAAAGGAAGCCAAACCTTCATCTTATCAGACCTCGATAAGGTTATGGCCTGATCGGGGCCTGAATTGGAATTTTGACGCGTCGATTTGGCGAAGCCTCGCCTCTTTTGACGAGGTCGCTGTCTTTCTTTTCGGCTCCTCTGCCTTACGTCTTCTTTTTTCTTTCTCCAGAGCAGCGACACACACTCCATGTCGCGTCGATTCATATCCCCAAGACGGAGTTTTCGGTGCTTGGGACGCTGGGCATGCCAAGCCCAATGCCAAGGATGGCCCACAGCGCCGAGAGATAAGAGGCGCCTCCAGCCAATCAGAGGCTTCCCTCGGAGCGCAAATGAACCTGATCCGTTCCCACCGTTTGAGCTAGCCGAGAGGCGTTCATACCGGCAGCGCCCAACGCGGCTTGGTTTGGCGAAACCGCGTCAGGAGCGCCACAAGGTTTGGGCGAAGCAAGAGGCGCTATGGCCTGCGCTAGCAAAGGTCAAGCAGTTTGGTAGGAGCTGTGGAGCCTGATAAGGAGGGCCAGCAATGCCAAGTGCAGATGGAATTTCGTAATGTCGAGGACAGGACCAACTACTGTCCATGATTTCAATCTGCAGCCTTTCATCTCCATCAGATCATACTTGCTGTTAAGATCACGTATTTTGTTTGTTTGGTGTCTTATCTTGCAAGCCAACTTGCCACTCTTCCGGACGACAACTGTCTGGCAGTAGCGGCTCTGCGAGGCCAGCCTCGATTGGATCGACGGATGGATCGGCTCGGGAGCTAACGCGCTTGCGCAAGCTGGCAGCCAAACGACATCGGAGGCTTGCTGGTGGCGTTCGTTGTCGCGCAATCCCCCACTCGACTCCTTACCCCAACGGGATGCGATCGAGGGATTCGCTGGGGGCATCGCGGTCCGCGGTCGACCTCACATGATCTGTGAGTACTTTGTGGCCTGTGTGTCTGTGTTGGCGAATGCCCCCCTTCTCAAATACCACCCGAGGCACACTCGAGACTCCATATAGGGCAAGTGAAGGCATTCCAACAGCAAGCGAAGCGAGACGACGAAATTTTCGACCTAGATATCGTCGCGGTGACACCGCTACAGCGTCTACGATACTACACTACCGAAAACACTATTGCATGGTCCCGAACCAGCGTCGCGACCCCTCATTGCAATATCGATTAATTGCTATGGACAAGGGCGAGCCGCGAGAGCTGACCTGAAGGGGAACAGCCGCAGGTTACCTGCAGCGGCACGCTGCCCTGCATGCGGGATGGCCTGGTAATGGTCTGCAACGCTTTGGCGCTCGGGGTGCTGGGTTTGTGCACTCTGTACCGTACCTCGCAGTGGTGAACAGATTGATGATCCCATGTCCTCGTGGTAGTGACCTTGGGAGCAGCCTGTCTTATTCACAAATGTCCTCGACGCGGTGGCGGTTATGAGTGTGTACCCTAGAGCGCGAAAACCTATTGCGACACTGGCCTACTAAGTCCTAGCGACCTCAAGTCGGAGGAAATGAATGCATTGGCTGCCTGGCTAAATGACTGCCGGTCTCCGTCGCCTCTTTCGGAAGCCTCCCATCTCCCGTTTCATCTGGCTGACCAGCTTTCGATGCTGTGCGACACCGCCGTACAATGTCGTCCAAAGCATCTGTCGTCCGACGATCGGGACGCTCGGGCAGAACGCGATCAGGGACATTAGATGGCTTTAGCTTGTCAGCATTGATACCGCTGATCTTGCTCGCAGGCGGCGCCCTCTATCTCGAAATAGCTCCTCTTTCTCCATACTCCACACGATGCTCGATTAATCGATCCAGGACATCGGAATGCCAAGGCGTGGAGGTGGAGGCTTGAGACCCGCGGTTGCCCCCCACCGTTTTCCCTGGCCGCCCAGAATTCCTTATCTCTGGGGCCGGCCAATCACAGGCCTCGAATGTTGGCGAGCACGACGAGGCGTCCCGGAACGGAATGGGGGTCTTTGCTCGCCGACAATAACGATGTCTCTTATCAGCCAAGCCAAGCATCCCAAGCTCCGACAGGCGACAGCGCGGCACAGGCAACCCGGCCGGCAGGGTCCTGGTCGTGTTATGCCTGTGACTGCGACTGGGGCCCATCTGCGACATGGACCTGGCTGGCCATGCTTTATTTACCGTGCTGCTCCCCCGACCACCGAGAAACTTTCTTTTCTGTGCAACCTTGGGTTCGATCAGTCCCTTCCTTGAGCTTTCATACGCCCAAGGCCTTCCCAGTTCCCAACCGCGCGTCCAGCAGCCACCCACGAGTCCAGCAGACACCGCGACCGCGTTTTTGCCATCACCATGTCGGCCGGCGTCCCAACCGAGTACGCGGGAGTCAGCGGCATCGCTGACTCCGGAGGTGACTCGTTGACCGAGGACCTCAACATCTACTACTCCGTATGTTTCTTCTTGGCCTTGCGCTGCGCCGGCCCGACCATCCAATGGGCTCGTGCTAACCAGTTTCCCAGAATGGCGACTTCGCCTGGGTCATGACCTCGTCGGCCCTTGTCCTGCTGATGGTCCCCGGTGTCGGTTTCTTCTACAGCGGCCTGGCCCGTCGCAAGTCGGCCCTTTCGCTCATTCTCCTGTCGATGCTCTCGATCGCCGTCGTGGGCTTCCAATGGTTCTTCTGGGGTTACTCCCTGACCTTCTCCCACACCGGCAGCCCCTACATCGGTGACCTATCCAACTTCGGTCTCATGAAGGTGTTGGGCCAGCCCAGTGTTGGAAGCTCCAAGATTCCCGACATCCTTTTCATGCTCTACCAGGGCATGTTCGCAGCCATCACGTATGCCTTGTCGCCCCACTGCACATCCTGGGCGTATAAGCTGACTGTTCTTTCTTAGCCCGGCTCTCGCCATTGGTGCCGCTGCTGACCGCGCTCGTATCCTCCCCGCGATCGTCTTCATCTTCATCTGGTCCACCATCGTATACGACCCGATTGCGTACTGGACCTGGAACGCCAATGGCTGGTCGTTCATCATGGGCGGTCTCGATTTCGCCGGAGGTACCCCCGTGCATATCAGCTCGGGTGCCGCTGCCCTCGCCTACGCCCTGATGCTCGGAAAGCGCACCGGCTATAGCAAGGTCAATGGCCTTCCGTATCGCCCCCACAATGTCACCCATGTCGTTCTCGGAACGGTCTTCCTCTGGGTCGGCTGGTTCGGCTTCAACGGTGGCTCCGCTCTTGCTGCCAACACCCGCGCTGTCATGGCCTGCGTTGTCACCCACATTGCTGCCTGCGTCGGTGGCCTCACCTGGTGCCTGCTCGATTATCGCCTTGAGCGCAAGTGGAGCACTGTCGGTTTCTGCTCTGGTGTCATTGCCGGTCTCGTTGCCATTACCCCCGGCTCTGGTTTCGTCCCTCCGTGGGCGGCCGTCGTCTTCGGTGTCGTTGGTGCCATTGCCTGCAACTTCGGAACCAAGGTCAAGTTCCTTCTCGGCATTGACGAGGGTCTCGATGTGTTCGCTGAGCACGCCATTGGCGGTATTGCTGGCAACCTGATGACTGGTCTCTTTGCTTCGTACGTACCTCTCCGGCCCAACTTTGATTATCGAATGCTAACTCTGCCTTAGCAACTACATTGCCCATCTCGATGGCGGCAGCGAGATCCCCGGTGGCTGGGTCAACCAGAACTACGTCCAGCTCGGCTACCAGCTCGCGGACTCGGTCGCCGGTTTCTCGTACTCTTTTGTCCTTACCTGCGTCATCCTCTTCCTCATGAACCTCGTCCCTGGCCTGTCGCTCCGTGTGACTGCTGAGCAGGAGGAGATGGGTTTGGATGATGCCGAGCTCGGCGAGTTCGCCTACGACTATGTTGAGCTCACCCGCGAGGCTAGCGACATCCTCCCCACTGCTACTGCGGCGGGCAGCACTCATAGTCTCAAGAGCGCTCAACCGGAGAAGACTGCCTAAGTCTCTTGCGTTGGTGGCACATGATACCCGGGGTGCCGATGGTCTAGGCGGTGTTTGTTTTGCGACGTGTACTTTGCCATTTGTCAAAAACAAGGATACCACTCGACTGACTTGGGTCGTTCGATAACCATACATAATGAAATCTATTTACTCTTAGGATAATACCTGTTTATACTTGCGTGAAGGTGCGGATCATACTGCCCTGCTTCGGACCAGATGTCGCAATTCGCTTCTCTGTTGTAAAGAATAGTTTGATCATAGTAGTTACTGCACATAGCCTAATTCATTCGCTTCTCTACCTGCTGTTCCTCCCCGCTGTCTTGGCTGTATTATGCCGACCTTGATCTCTTTACAGCCATGACTCTGACATGGTATACCTCAGCCCCCTTATACCCGCCAACCAAGTTCAGCAACATCCATACCTGCCGACCAAACTATCAACAGTTCCCTGAAGCCTGCGTCACCGATCCTCCGTTGAAATTGGCGTTCTGCACCGTTACCTTGACACCGTTGGCGCAGCTCACACGCAACGCGACACTGTCGGTGCCGAATCCGCCGCCGGAAGTCTTCTCAAAGTAATTGTAGCTCTGGCGGGTAGTGGACTGCCAGGTGCTCCCGCCGTCAGTGCTTACTTCAAGGGTCGTTACAGGGTTATTTGCATTGACGACTTGCATCGAGAACCTGCAGTGGGTCAGCCACGATACCGAGCTCAGGACATAAAATCAAGTGAAAAGGGATACGCACCACCACTTCGAAGCCCCATCCTTGCTGCGCACCATCAAGGGCGTGGTCACCGCACATGGCACAACCTCCCACGAGATGTTGATGATGCCGGCCTGCAACGGCGACAGCTGCGCAAAGGTGTTCTCGAACAAGTCCAGTTGGTTTGCTACGCATCCGGGACATTGGTCGACCACCTAAATGCACAAGCCAGTCAGTCGGTGTCTGGTCCCAAATCGCAAGCCATGTGACTCGGATAATATCCGAGAGCGGCTTGCCGCAGCTGAAAGCGAAAAAAAAAAAAGGAAGACGAGAAACAAAAATATGACAGAGACGGGATTCGAACCCGCGCCCCTCTCGAGACCAGGAAGTATTCTTTTGAATGCTAATTCAGGTGTGTTGGTCCTGAACCTGGCGCCTTAACCGCTTGGCTACTCTGCCAATGGATGTTGTTGAGTTGCGGAGCGTTAGTGGGCATGATGGGGTGCTAGAATGTGGTGCGGAGGGGGCCATGACTCGGATGGAGTTGTTCCACCCTTGATGGAGCTGGGTTGTTCGCTGGGGACCTTGTGGATGGGGAGTGGATGCTTGTTTGGGAATGGGCAGAGATACCACTCTTCGGGCGAGTGTTGATTGAGAAATCACTGGTGGATTGAACGGGTGTGCAGTGGTGTTGCGTTGTGGTGTTGCGTCGTGGGAGGCCAGACTGCACATGAGGGAAAAAGAAAAGGGGCATACCATGGCTTTGATCGAATTCCCCTGCGGGCCTGTCACGCGCACGCAGGCACCGCACTGCGCGGCCGAGTTCCAAGTTGGTCCAGCAAGGGCAGTGCCGTACACCCCCGATGGCAGTGAGTATGATGAAAACATGCAATTTCCCCCAGCGGTGTTCCCGCCATAGTACGTGGCGATGCCATTCACGGCGACGGCGCTGGGGATCCTGGTGGTGAAATCAAGGAGGGTTGTTAGGAGAACGATGGGTTTAGCTGTTTGGAACATGGGGATGGAGATGGGGTTGCGTGGTTGTGGGTGCGAAAAGGTCTGGCTTCAAGACTGGATGCAATTGCTGTGATAACTTGAAGCTTCAATGATAATTTGAACATGAAAGATGAGGATGCTCTTGTGTCCTTATCAACCTGCCACTGTGGCGTCGACAGCATGCCAGTGTTGAGCTGTCGCGGAATGTAGGAGGCTCCCACTGCGCGTGTTCCCGTGCTGTCTTAAACATCGCGATTTCGGTGTTGGAGTAAGACTTTCAGGTAGTGGACTCGGAGACCCTGTATCGAATTGACAATCATCGGACTGCCCAACTCGGCAACTCTTGCCCTGAGTCCCTTCTCCCACTGAAGCAGTTGAGAAACTCGGAACACTGGTTGGGCCGGGTGACACCGCAGACATGGGAGTGTCTCGACAAGCGAGATCGTGGCCTCTAGCAGCTTACCTGGTTCCGCCTGAAGATTGGTGTGGCTTGCAAAGGGGCACCCTTATACGACTTCGGCCCGGAAATCGGGTTTGGCGAGAATCAGGTAATAATGATGGAAGGGAACCAGCTTCTTGCATTCTTATTGCTCCCAATACGGCCTTCTCGGGTCCCTGCGCTAGCGTATCACATATGTATCTTAGCCCATCGACCTATGTTGAAACAGACAGTTTGACGCCAATTTCCAATCCTATATAGCATCGCTGGATTGTTGGTACACTCTGAAGTTGGCCGCGGGTGTGCGGTCCATCATGTTTACTTCGCACCGTGGCGTCCACCTTGATCCACCTTGTACTCCATCATGGTCTTTGACAGTAGTAGAAACGTCCTACGTATCTGCTAGATAATCGGCGTCGAAATCACACCCATGTACTGGGTCCACGGCCATAACACATCCGTATTTGAGGCCGACCAAGAGAAACATCACAACTGGCTGTTCAGAACACGGGTAGCCGTGGATCATCATCCTTGTTGGCAGGCCAGTTAACCATTTCATCACCAATTACACCAATAAACAAGGTATCCTGAAGGCTAAATACACTTCAAACTCACTCGCTGGCTTTTGGTTATGATCATGGAGTTTGGGGTTTGAGTTTGAGGAACCTGCTGGAGCACATTCTATGCCAACGTAAAGTTTTCTTCAAGCTAGTCACCAGCTCCACCAAGATACATATAAAATTTGGAAGAAAAGATAGCATCATAACCACAGTAGAACAGGCACATCTTGTGCCAATCTGCACCCAACAAATCTCGAATTACACTCGCCATGGCACAAGTATTCACTCTGCCAGTTGGATGGATCATGGTGGACAGCAACGGTGGATGGTCAGGCGTGGTACTCGAGTCTGATTTTCACTACCTCGTAAACGCTGCTACCGAAATATTTGGCGACAAATTCCACGGATATAAGTACAGCAATACCGGAATCGTGTACAAAACAGAGGCGATGCTGAGGTTCGACCTCAACATCTGGGATGAGGACTCGGACTCGGACTCGTAGCCTAGTATACAAGCAAGCGATTTGAATGCGCGCCGAAAGCAGCCGCACGCAGGAAGTGGTCCGGCGGGCAGCCAACGACAATACAGTTGGTCGATGACCTCGAATACGACCCTGGAAGTTTCAGCCTGACTGCGCGACACAAGGTCAGCATTTTCACGGGGGCGCCTACCGGTCACCAGAAAATCGCACGTTTCCTCCCTCCTTGTTGCTTATCCTATTTCGCGTCGCAGCTGTAGGCCACCACCTTGACTTTCTTGGCCTCAACTTTCTTGCCATTCTCCATCTTGAAGGTGACATCCTGCAGCTCGAAGTTCCAGACGTTGTCGCAGAGACGGTAGACGTGGAGACGTCCCTTAAAAGAGGTCTTGGCTCTAGTCAGACCGCCGAAGCCCTGCTCCATCGTCTTGTCGAATTGTTGGAGAACCCGGGCTGCGAGCTGGGGCTCCAGCTTCCCCGCCACAACGAGATCGTCGATTGAGTCGGTAAGCGTCTTGCCGAGCGTGCCCGCACGGTAGAGCTCCGAGTAGACGACACTCGAGGCCATTTTGATGATCGACCGGGAATCGCTGGGCTTCTGGCGATGCTTGTGGAAACAAATTGGGAGACTGATGCTAGATTCCTCTAACGAAAAACTCCCCAGCTGTCTTTATCGACAAAGTTCGGTTGAGCATGCCCTTTGTTCGCAGTCCCATGATCGTCGCACCACTGATGTTGTTGCCAGCTTCAAACGCAGCTTCCTAAACGAATGAGCCCCACTTTCCTCTTTGTCTCCCTGCTGCCAACCGCCCGGGCTGCCGACAACTCACATATTTTTCTGCCACTCGATGTCAAGAGGAAGCTCGCCATTCAGCCTCAGTGTTCAAGGCAGCTGTTTGCGATGGTTTCAATTGTTCAACTCATTTAAAAGAGGCGCTCCGATTTTCATTTTCGAGAAAAACACACTCTGAAACCACCAGGGATTAGAGAATCGCAGTGCAATTACATTCTAATGGGACATCTCAGGATCCCTAATATTGAGGTCTTCCCCAGCGTCTTTGGAGGACAAAATTTCAACCTTTCTGACTGATCAGTTATCAAAACAGAACCCACAGGAGTACTCCGTACCCCCTGTTGCTTCCGTGCATCATGACAAGGAAAGAGGGCAATACCGAGAGGATTGTAACAATCCTCATCGGGCCCGAGAAAAGCCCCCGGGCCGTCTTCTAGGTGGTATCCTGGGAAAACGTCTAAATCAGGGTCTCTCAGCAGGAGTGTTTCGCTTTATCCTTACAATGTTCCAATGATCAGAGGCTCATCCGAACCTTCCGGTGAGCTCCTCCACGATTGTCACCCTGTACGTTATTGCGGGCCGCTTGTTACAACCACAAGTACCTAGGGGGCGTCTTTGTTTTTCTTTTTGGCGAGGCGAAACAAGAACAGTGGTTCGAGATCACAGGCACTTGAGTCTACAATGGTCTGGGTTATGCAGACAGCGGTCAAAAACGCCTCGATCTAATTTCCCGACTAAACGAAGGATTCGGCTTCCTCGTCGGCCGGTTGCTCCACTTTCAGCATCGACCACAATGGAACATCGGATAATGCCAAGGTTGTATTATACAAACGGACCGGCAGAAGCACACCCCCATACCGACGCTAAGAGCCACGTAGGAACAGAGGGACTGCACAGCCTCTCCGAACTCTCCCGGAGTGCCCCTGACTGCCCTCCACTTGAAGTTGTAAACTAACAACCAACAGTCAATGCATCCACGGATGTAACAGAAACCGCGGCAAGATAATTTGCCAGCGTGCCCGTAAAGGATTCAGGAACACCAATTCTCCACATTCAATCATGACTGGGTGCCAAAGACTCAAGGCCTGGGAGGAGGATAAGAGAGCAACAGCATCCATAAACGATGACCGCAAATACAAACTGGTATATAATCCAGGCCGGACTCCAGTAAAGAAGCAGCTTATTCTCATTAGCATCACTCATTTCCCCCTCCTCATCTCATCCAACAAGCCCCTTTAGCTATCAACCAGCCATCAAGATTTCACGTCCTCCAACAACCGCCAAAATGAAGTTCTTCGTCGCCCTGGCCACTCTCGTCTCTCTGGCTGTTGCCGCCCCGGCCCCCGATGTCGACGCACTTACGTCCGTCCCCGTTGAGAGAGAAGGCATCGTCGCTCGCCAGGTATATGGCCAATGTTACAAGATCGGTGAATATGCCTGCTACGCCAACATCGCCGACCGCAACGACATGTTCGAGTACATCGGCCAGTGCGGCACCGACGGCAGGATTCACGTACGTATCTCCCTCCCTTCTCTGATATTCGCCGTCTGTTTCAGAAGCTAACAAACTCTCTCTTGCTCTCCTTCTAGCTCATTGCCCGATGTAGATGCACCAAGAACAAGGACAACGGCCAGCCCTACTGTTTGTAAAGGATAGGCGGCTGGGCGCTTTACGATCGGGCGGGGATTCATGTACCTACTTCTTCTCTCATAGCAATTGGATTTGAGTGTTTTCGGATTCGAGAATATTACGCAAGAACTACCCATTGACGGCTTGGCTTCTGGGTGACTTGCTGCTGTTCGTGAGACTCGGTGTCCCGGAAATGAGCTTGACTTGGTAGCGTTTTTCTCATCAGCTTTTCTTTCGCCCGTCACCTTTGAGCCAATGCTGCCGGTAATGTCCTGCCAGTCTTCCATTCAGCCCCAGAACCCAAGTGAAAGTATCTCTTTGTGATGGACAGGTGCCAATTCGGCCCCCACAGCTTCCCAACGTGCCGGTTCGGAAACCAAGCTCTTACGTGATCTCGAGGGGCTCAGAGCGCCCATTGGTCGCTGTGGGCAGCGCTAGCGAGGGGGGCGTTATCGCGTCATCCATGGCAAAGCAACCCCCTTGAAATTTCTGACCCAGTGCTCAATTGACATGCAGGCGGCCCATCCCACGTCCCCGGATCCTCAACACCACCTTCAAATCTCCCCGCAGCAGCAATTTCTTGTCTGCCTGCAGTGCTGTGTCGCCTGCGTCGCAACCGACACATTGAGTGGCATGCGCGATTCGCATCGCATCTGAGACATTGGAAAATGGCGGATTCGATGGCAACCCCGGGCCGACTGCCCCGCAAAGCCCGCGCCGTCGCGCTCCGGGCGTGGAAGGTCCTTCGGAACAATTGGCACCTCGGTGTGACCGCCTTCGGAGGGCCGCCCGTCCATTTCAAGATCGTGAGTGCGGGCGCGCATCTGCCGGAACGTCTTAGACGCTGACTAGGTCCTAGTTCAATGACAAGTTTGTCAAAAAGGCGAAATGGATCGACGAGCAGGTCTTCCAGGAGATATTCAGCATCGTCCAATCGCTATCTGGGCCGGCCAGCACCAAGATGCTGTACTGCATCAACCTGATCCAGGGCGGCTTCTGGGCGGCATTTCTGAGCTTCTTGCTCTGGAGGTACGTTGCGCGATACTACGGAGTCAAGGAATCTTCCTACCTAACGAAGCACCGGCAGTCTTCCCGGCGCCATCGGCATGTACGGACTCTCCATCGGCGTCGCCAACATTGCCGAGACGCTGCCAAGACCGGTCTACGCTCTTCTCTCCGGCCTCAACTCGGCCACTGTCGGTGTGATTGCGCTTGCGGCTGTCGAGCTGTCTGAGAAAGCTATCACTGATCCACTGACCAGAATTGTCGTCTTCGGCAGCGCTTCTGCCGGCATGCTGTACAACGCGTTGTGGTACTTCCCCGTACTGATGTTCGCCTCCGGCTTCGCCACCCTCATCTTCGACTTTCGCTGGGTGCATAGACCGATCAAGGCGACCGGCCGCTTGTTCAGTCGACTGAGGAAGGTGAGGGCCCCAAAGCCTACGCCCCATCAAAGGAGACCAAGCGAGGAAGATGCCACTGCGCCGGCAACCTCCGAGCAAGAGCTCGAGGGCCGACAGCGCCCGATCCAGCCGCAGACTGAACTGCCGACAACGGAACCGAGATCCAAGGACTCAGGTGCCTCCGCCTCGACGGCAGAGAACGAGCCACGCATCATCCCTCAGGACCTGCAACTCGGCTTCTCCTGGAAAACCGGTGCCGTCATCATCGGGTGCTTCTTCCTCAGCTTCATCGCCGCCATGGTCCTGCGCAGCGTCTTGCCAGAGCCAACCCCGCTCCTATACCGGCTCTTCTCCAACATGTATCTGGCCGGCACCATCATCTTCGGCGGTGGACCGGTCGTCATCCCCCTGCTCCGTGAATACGTCGTTGCCGAGGGCTGGGTCAGCCCGCGTGATTTCCTGATCGGGCTCGCTCTGATCCAGGCGTTCCCTGGCCCGAACTTCAACTTTGCCGTTTTCCTGGGCAGCTTGACAGCGATCAACAGCGGGTATAGCTCGATTGCCGGGGCTTTCATTGCCTGGGTGGCTATCTTCAGCCCGGGTATGATCCTCGTGCACGGCACCATGGGCATCTGGAGCGGGGCGCGGAACAGGCGCTGGGTCAAATCTTTGCTGAGGGGGATTAACGCGGGTGCGGTTGGTTTGATCTACACGGCCGTGTACCGTATCTTCTTGGTGGGTTATATCGATGAGGGATTCCAGGCTGGCCGAAGTCTTGGGGATGACGCCTGGTGGGTTGTTATTGTGGCGACGAGCTACGTTGGAGGGAGGTGGTTCAAAGTTTCTGCCCCTCTGGCGATTCTTCTCGGGGCGGTGATGGGTCTGCTTCGGTATGCTGTTGTTGACGCGTGATTGCTGTCATTGACAAGGTAGTTGGATATTACCATTCGGTGTGGTCGAAGCGATGTTAGCCATATAGATAGTTTACAATATGAAGGTCATTTGACGTCTTCTGATAATGCACGAGTAAACACAGAACACGGTGACTGGGGCGGAGCATAGTGGTACCGTCTATGAACATCTATCAACCTGCCAACCCCCAGTATATCAACCTCCGGTATATCCTATTGACTGCCCTTAGTGGAACCAGCGCTTCCTGCAGCGGGTGTCGTGCTCCAACCATCGCTGCCCCCATCCTCCGGAAAAGTCTGAGACGGGGAGGCGGCACTTGATACCATCCCAATCGCGTTCCACGGATCGTCCTTCATGCTTTGGAGCATCCAGTTCTCCATGGCACTGTTTCCGGTGAATGCTGGCGTGTTGTAGCTTGGCTTTCCCCGGGAGGGGCGCTTGACTGACAGCAGTGTTGCACCGGATGTTTGACCGGAGTTGGTCATGGTTAGAACTATCATGGTTAGAGTCTTCTTTGAGAGAGGGGTCTCCTACGAGCGATTAATACTGACTTGCTGAAGATTGGGAAGCCGATTTGATCGGTGTAGAACGCGAAATAAAATCGGTAGCTTAAGCTAGAGGTGGTTGAGGCGCGGAGCGAAGTGTTTCCTGGATCTCTCTGTGCTTTGCGCCGTGCTTGGACTCAGAGGAGGAACCCAGAGCTCATCCTCGCTCTTTATACCCTTCATCGTCATATGCCCCGTGTTGATCCCTTCGCCAAAACATCTTGCCTATGGCACTCGAAATTGGCCCCGTCGCTCCCAAGGTTGAGCCTCGGCAGGGATTCTTCCTAGCAAAAGGGTAGGGCCCATCTCGCCGAGAGAATTGGCCCCGTCAATATTCAAGGTAAAGTAAAAAGGAAGCCGATCCCAGGCTCAATAGACCGCTAGGCCTCGTTGAGCCCCAGGAGACCGAAACTGGCCCCGTGTCGCGGGGCGAATATCACGGACCAGTCGTGTGCGGCGTTACTGTCGAGCTGCGGTCAGGGCAGCGGCGTTCGACCAGGGCGGCGGGCCGGGCTGAGAGCAGGGCGGGAAATCGGAACTAATGGATTTTTTTTCGTTCAGAGGCCCAATGGACGAGAAAATTAGCCCTCTGGTTCACCGCGGTAGAGCTGAGCGGGATGTGTCGAGCGGTTGTCGCGTGATCGCGGGGGCCTGCATGGGCGGAGATGATTGGTCCAGGAAACCGGCCCCCTCTGCGTCCTTGGCAGCTGCCCTCAAGATGGAGGGCCGATTTTTGCAGCCAGTCATCATCAGCTGGCAGCCGAAGACGCACTGGCTACCTGCCAAGCTGTACATCCCCAGTCTTCCTGAGTCCATTAGCCAGCTTAGGATCCTCCCCGTTAACCGTGCAGCTGAGGGACTAGTGTTCTGTAGGACAGAATAAAAGTTCCGTCGTGCTTAGATCCTAGCTCTCCTCCACGTTCGAGCTAACGGTGGGGCCTAGCACCACATTAGTCTCCCGTCCTTCTCCACACTCATAGTAGGGCGTTGTGACTCCCGAGACCCGCCGTTTGAATAGGAAGCTTTGGAGGCATATGGCCCCAGTCGGAATTTGAACCAACAAAGAGCTTTTAGCCTTGTTGTGAACGATGCTCCCTGGGGTTTTCTTGCCTCTGTCACACGGCTGAGGATTGCTCATCAGCACCACGATTGAGCACAGGGATGACTGAGCACAGGCTGCATCCGACAAAATTGGTATAATGAGGAGTCTTGGCGGAGCCAGAGAGTGAAGAGCAAGGGCCTTGAGGCCATAGAAGTTATCATAGTATCCAAACAATCCAAACGTTCCAAGCCTCTATGCGAAGCTATTGCAGCCGGACCCTCGTTACAATATCCGTGTCCCGACACTTGACAATGCCCACACTCATCCAGTGCTTATGGACCAACAGCTTACAACCTCTCTCTCACGACTAGATTTTCACCGGCTCACTCCTCTCTCTAACACCCGTCCTCTCTCTACCTCCTCTGCATCTTCCCCACTCCACTCCCTTGCCTAACAATGGTCGCGCTTGAGGATGACGTTCCAAGTATTATCGAAGGAGAAGATCTAGGTGGGAAGTTTATCAGTCCAGGCACCGGCGACAAGGATAGCTAGAAATCAACAATGAGGGCTTACCTGTCCACGAACGTAATGAACCTAGTCAGTCATGTCTCCTCCTCCACCGCAGCAAGGGGCAATGAGGGCAGTGCTGTCGGTGCACTTGGCCATAATTCCAGCCAGGTTGTCGGCAACGATTCTGGCCAGGACGTCAAGCTGGCGGGGAGCGTCGTTGTAGAGGAATACGGCGGTGCTCCAGGAGCACGAGACGCGGGAGCAGGTTCCCCAACCAGGGCCGACATGAAGGACCTAGTCGCCGATTTTTTCCTTGTTGAGGTGCTGTTAGCGTCGAGGCACTTTGCACTTTCCGCGTTGCGAGGGGGTCAGGACTTACACGAAGGTACTGCAGCTGTTCGTAGGCGTCGGCGCCCATGGTGTTGAGGCCGGCAATGTTACAATTGATGGACTATGCGAATCTTCGTCAGCCACATGCAAGTTCTCGTCATTAGATAGGTAGGGGGGGGAAATGGGGAGGAATTTCATACAGCTTCGTTGATAGGATCCCGAGCTGTGATTTCGCGAGCAGCCACAGCGCTTGAGTTAGCGGGGATACCGAGCACCTCCTCATCGTAGTTGGGATTGATGGTGAGGATTTGCTCGTAAACGGACTTTCTTCCACGTTAGCAGAGAGCGATACGATGCTTGCTCCTGGGCGTCTGACCTCGATGGTTCCCGTGAGGGTGATCGGCCCCTCGCCAGGCTTGGCAACGCCTGTCCACTTAAGATCCCCAGCTCCGGCGGTGTACTTGTTCAGATCGACTTCACGAGTGATAGCCGGCGCCACAGCAGCGGCTGCGGCAGCCTCAAGAATGGCGAGGGTGATGAAAAGCTTCATGATGATGCTGAGAATGAGATAGGGGGTAAGAGATAAGTTTCTCGGTGTGTAGTATTTTAAGGGGCTGCTGACTAGATGTGTGCTACTAATTTGCTATGATGATGAAGGGATGAAAACCTGGATTGAGAGAAACGGTGGTGTTTATATAGAGATTTGTTCTTCTTGAGAGCCCATCGAACTCAACTGCTCAACGTGGACGCTATGCCTTACAGAACTGCTTTTTATTTACTAAATACGCCCACATCTGGTGATGTTGTAACCCAGCCAATGCGAGGGAGACATCGGGCCAACCCCGAGGCGTAGGTAGTCACAACAACTCCTGAACATACAAGCGATGCTGTGGCTAACTCTAGGTATGTAGTCAATAAGGCGCAGACGTGCGCCGTTCGGCCACTGTGGTTACACGAGAATGGCTCATGGACAGTTCTTAGTGCACTTGCCAAACTCTCTGCCTGTCGCAATAGGTTCTAGGAGAGTCCTTCCTCGGAAATGGGCGAAGAGAAAGGGCTCAGAACCATTCATTATCGGTACCTATCCTCGTACCTATCTGCAATACATCTAAGTAACTAGTTCATGGAACCCCTCGCAGCGGTCTCTTCAAGAACTATCCGTTGACCAAGATCCTGTTATGGCCTGCACCCCAAGGGGTTAAGACAAGACATAAGGCGGAGCGTCTATAGGCTGGGGGTGATCTCAAGGCTGAAGGTTGAAGCTAGCCCTCTCGACGGGATACACTGCGTACTGTTCCTTGTAAGCCGCTGCCTCAGTAGACACAGACTTAAGGAACAGTGTATTACTAGCGTGAAGAACAAGACTTCTTCCTGACATCGCGGGCATGATAATGGTGACCTACATACTGGAATATTAACCTTGTCCCAGAGTCCTCCTCCCTCGGGATGGACCCGTCCCGGGGGTAACTACTCTCGGGACACTGGGTGTCCCGATGGTCCCAGCCTCCGGGACTCCTGTGATTGGTTCCTTTAGTTTGGTTCATGATTGGCTAGGACTCAACCTCCGTGGTCCGTGCTTCCTGGCTCGTGTTTCCCCTACAGCTTCCCGCTGAAGGGTTAGGTCACTGCATAATAAGGCGACTACTGGTCGGCCCCCCCATTTTCTTATTCGGGCCCCTGAAACCGCGACCTTATCTGCGCTGCTGCCAGGCCAAAGTCTTGGGCGAGAACGGTACGAGTCACCTCCCGCTGCCACTGCCTGCAGTGCCTGCATGGAGGCTTGCAGTCGCCCAATGAGGCAAAGTGGAAAAGTCCGTTCCAGCCCCTGCCGTGCCTGCCAGCAAAAGCAAAAGTCAATGTGGGGGCTTGTTAGTGTGGGGGGTGATTCGTCACATACCCCTGCGCAGCCCTTGTTCAACTGCCGAGCTAACGAAAAAGGACAGAAAAAGCACTTCATCAGACATGTGGCGGCAGAGGCGTTGAACGGTGAACTGGCCAACGCCCACAGCCCCGGTCAGTCTCGATGTCGCGCGATGGGTCTTGGATCCTTCGCTTCCCGGTTCTGTGGCCACCAAATGGCAACGGCGCCCGCTGTCTCGCCCGCAGCTCCACAGCTCTCACACGCGATGGAGCCCGACTTTCTTTTTCCCTGGAAAGCTGTCGGCGGTGAAGCGGGGCCTGGTTGCATACAATGGCCGCCAAGGGGAGTCGCCAAGGCTCGAGTGCATCAACAATTGCTCTGGGCCCGCGCTGTTCTTCCCAGGACGGCTCTCGAGTGCAGGAGCAGCGCTCCCGAGCAGCAATAAAAGTGCTGCGTGGCCTGCAAGCGGGAGGCCGAGCCGGGAGTCTGCTGAGCGCAGACATGGCAGCATGGATGCAGCAGACTGGCAGCAGAAACATCACAGCGACGTGGGGCGTGGGGCGGTGTGATGCCAACCCCTCTGCCCCTTTCCGGGTTGAGCCGCACATAGACCCTGCAAACTAGCGATGCGCCTGCGGTAGTCATGCACGGCCGGCGCGGCGATAGCTCCGTGGCCCCCGGTCTCGTCGTTGTCTTTATATGCGCCGCCCCCGAGGAGGTGGGAGGCGACGGACCATCTCAGTCCCAGTCCCCCAAGTTCCCGCTCGTCCCTCCCGTTCTCCCCACCAAGTACTACTCTGCCGACATCATGGGCTCTACACAGGACCTGAGGAAGGTCGTCATCGTTACCGGTGCCACGGTTCGTAGCATCCTCCCGCAGTCCTTCCAAAAAATACCCCTGGCTGACCTCTCCCATAGAGCGGCATCGGCTCCTGGCTGGCCGCACGCCTCCACAAGCGCGGCTACTACGTGGCCATCACCGGCCGCCGCGAGAAGGAGGGCAACGCTGTCGCCTCGGCTCTCGACCCGTCGGGTGCCACGGCCATCTTCGTACAGTCGGACGTCTCCTCGTACGAATCCCAGGCCAACCTCTTCAAGACCGTCTGGAAGCAATGGGGCCGCATCGACGTGCTGGTCGCCAACGCCGGCACCATTGACCAGGACTCCAAGCACAACTTCGCCCTGCGCAATGCCGCCATTGACGACATCCCGCCGCAGCCCAACACCACCGCAACCGACATCAACTACAAGGGCGTCATCTACGGCACCACCCTCGCCCGCCACTTCATGCACCACAACCCCACCCCCGGCGGCAAGATCATCGTCACCGGCAGCATGATCGGCATCTACCCCTGCGCCACCTTCCCCGAGTACTGCAGCGGGAAAGCCGGCGTCCACCACTGGGTGCGCACCATGGGCCCCATCATGCGCCTCAAGGACAACATCACCGTTAACTGCGTCATGCCGGGCGGCGTCGAGACCCCCGCCATGCCCGACTTTGCCGTGGCCTTCCGTCCCGAGCACATGACCATGCCGGAGAACCTGCTGTCGGCGTATGACGCGTACATCGAAGACGAGGAGAACCTCCGCACGGGAGAGTGCGTCGAGACGACCCACGACGGGATCGTTGACTGGGGTCTCCCGCCGTATAAGAGCGGCGCGTTTGCCCGGCGCACGGAGAAGGTCTATGAGCCGTGGTTCGAGATGGTCCATGGTGAGCGGAGCGGGCTGCCGGACGCGATGCGGGCTGCGCCTCCGCCGGGTGATAAGATTATTGCGGTCACCGGCGCCACGGGGAGCCAAGGCGGCGGCGTGGTGAACGTCATGAAGAAAGTGCCCGGGTGGAAGGTTAGGGCTATCACGCGCAATGCGAGCAGCGAGGCGGCGCAGAAGCTTGTCGCTGAGGGCATTGAGGTCGTGGAAGCCAGCTTTGACGACGAGGCCAGCTTGGTGAAGGCGTTTAACGGCGTGCAGGCTGTGTACGCTGTTACAAACTGGTGGGAGCATCTCTTCCAAGGGAAGAGCCCCGAGGAGGCGGGCGCCATTGAGGAAGAGCAGGGCATGAAGATTGCCCGTGCAGCAGCCGCAACCTACACGGTCGAGAACTTCATCTGGTCGACCACACCGAGCGCGAAGCGCATGACCGCCGGGAAGCTGCTCACGCCGCATATGGACTACAAGGCCAATGTTGACGCGCGCATCAAGGCGGAGCTGCCCAATCTCGCCCTCATCACCACGTATCTGTACTTTGGGTACTACCCGCAGAACATGGCATTCTTCCCTCTCATCAAGCCGATCCTGCACCCTGGCAACGGCCAGTGGATTCAGGCCATGCCGTCCAAGCCGGACGCAAAGGTCCTCCTGTCGGGCGACATGACTGTCAACCCCGGCATCTGGGTGCGCCAGGTTCTGGCCAGCGGGACCAAGGCGTATAGGAAATACTCCAACGTTGCCCTGGAGAAGTGGTCGTTCCAGCAGATGATTGACGTGTGGTCTGAGATCACGGGCAAGAAGGGCGTGTACATGGAGACGACTCCGGAGGCCTGGACGCAGCTTTGGGGCCCTGCGGGTACGGAGCTGGGCCTGCAGTTCAAGTTTGGCGAGTACTGTGACCCGTGGGCGGAGACGGAGGAGTTCATCAGCCCGGCGGAGCTGGGGATTGATGAGAAGGAGGTGGTTGGGTTCAGGGGGACGATTGAGGGGCTGAAGCATTTGTTTTAAGGAGATATACCATAACTGAGGGTTAGATACCAATATAACGAGAGTTCTCACTCCTCTTTCATGCCAGGCGGTACTCCGGCTCGGTTATGTTTCTCTGAGCTCCCATCTTTGAACGTCTCCGGTCTGTTGAGGCGCTGCACAACAGCCGGGGTTTTGCGCCGGAAATGAGCTGTGAGCCCGAGACGAAGCTTTTTTCGGCTGCTGGCGGAGATGCTGCTAAGCGCAGCTGCCACTGACGGTGTGATGCGGGTGACAACGGGGGAAGCCTAAGCTTCAAGTTTTTGAAGACCGTGACGAAGAAAAAGTTGAAGACCGTAACGGACAGGCCGGATGTGAAGGGGGGTCTTGAGCTAGGGTGGGGGTGGGGGGGTATACTTTTTCAGATCTGGCTGCACACTGCGGTGCATCCTGTTGTGGAATGAACGATCGCAGCACCGTGACTGCAGAATGCAGTGACCAGATGGGAAGCTTGAGCTCCGACGTCACCCACAGCGATGTTGGGCTAATATGTGAGGGGAGCGCGATCGCGGCGGGATGAATACTAGTAACTTGAAGTTCAAGTTAGTAGTACTTGTGTTCGAGTTATTGTATCATCTGAGACCACTGAAACCGTGCCATTCCTAGCCTAATTCTAGGCTCTCAGTGATTTGCGGGGTAGGAGGACTCGCAAGTCCTCGGGGCCCCTGCCGGCAACTCAATCTTCAGTGCCAAGGTGCTCCCGAAGGACCTGACTCTAGGCAGTGAGCCCGAGGGGTTGTTTTCTCCCCGACCAATGCACGTGATGAAATTTTGAAATCCAGCCTGAGGCCCATGAAAACCACTGCACGACCGGACACGTTCGGGATAATCTGGCGAATCGGATTCAGCAGCCGTCCCCCCATCTCGTGTGTTCGGTGGGGTGCGGGTGCAGTCGGGTCGGAACTTTTAAGGCCTGACGCCTCAGCTGTGACATTGAAGTGATCCATCACAACACTGGCACCGGCATCGCCAACAATATTGCAGTGGGGCCTCTTCCATTTCTGGCCAAACAACATGCGACTCATCGACACCGTCACCTTGGCGCTCAAGGAGTACATCAACGTCAGGGACTGTCCAAAATACGCCATTCTGTCTCATCGCTGGCTGAACGATGAGATCACGTACCAGGAATACCTGGAATATCTAGAGTACCTGAATAGCTGGGATGAGGCGAGCGTGGCGTGGGTGCGAAAGACCGAAAGCATCCAGAAAATACGAATGGCATGCAACCTCGCCAGTGGTCGCGGGCAGGACTATATATGGATCGACACATGTTGCATCGACAAAAGCAGCAGTGCCGAACTTTCAGAAGCCATCAACTCCATGTTCGCATGGTATCGTGCGGCCGAAGTCTGTTACGTCTACATGTACGATGTACAACCAGGGTACAACGTGCCTGAGATGCTAGAAATCGCAAGGACGGGTGACCTGGACCGAATTTCCGCACCAGGCCAAGCTGCTCCCTTTCATAAGAGCGAGTGGTTCACGAGAGGCTGGACTCTCCAGGAGCTCATCGTACCATCTAAGGTGGAGTTCTTCGCCCATGATTGGTCGCCCATTGGCCATCGGTCAGAGATGGCCCTTATCATCAATAAAGCCTGCGGCGTCGACGCATACGCCCTGGCCCCAGGCGTAGATCTCAACTGGGTCAGTGTGGCGAGGAAGATGCATTGGGCTTCGAGAAGGACGACGGCGCGGGATGAGGACCTGGCCTATTGTCTCCTTGGGCTCTTTGACGTCAACATGCCTCTTATGTACGGCGAGGGGGGTGTTCGAGCATTTCTACGACTCCAGGAAGAGATCGCCAAGCGATCCAACGATCAGTCTATCTTTGCCTGGGACCACAAATCAGACAACTCCATAAGCGGGGGCCCGTTCGCAGCAACGCCGCGCGCATTTGAGAACACAGGCAAGTTTATTTCGCTATCCAAAAAGTCAAGACGACACGACGAGACTATTGAGGTCGCCAACACCGGTACCACACTGATACTCGCCTTGGAGGAAAACCCCTTCCCGCAACCCGACACTTTTACGCAAAGCGAGATCACCCATGCAACGCAAAGCACAAGGATGTCCCATGTTCGTGCGGCACTGGACTGCCAATTCGGCCCAAGGCCGGGAATTAGATTCATCACAAACGTGGCGGTGGAGAAGGATGTCAGCGGACTTCGGTGTTTGATCCTTGGAGCGCTCAGCCTAACCGAGGCGGAAGAATATGACACGGTGGGCTGGGTCCCAACCCAAGTGACATTTTGCACATTCCCCGTATCTTCGGGACTATCGCTTAGTGGGACATCCCTCCGGCCCTACCATATTTCTATTCAACTGGAGAAGCACCTCACCGTCCTGGACGCCTTCCCCCACCCCACGTGGGACCAAAATACAGCCAGCTTGTTTGTCACGGGGAGGTATCCAACTCAATATCGTTGCTCAGAAGACATTGTCTATGTCTTGGGTGGAATGGTCTTGATCTGTCCGAGAAACCAGCCCCGCAGCACCCGATGCCTTTGCCTCACTTTCTGGGACCCCCTAAAGGCGACAGAAGAGTCACCCTCTCCCGGGCCTCCCTGGTTGGCCAACATTACCGGAGGAGCAACTTTCCCTGAAGGTTCTTTCCAGCTGAGGCGTGCCGAATCTCACTGGCAGGGAACGAGGATCATGGTGTCCTTCTCTAGCTGCAGCCGGCCTAGCGCCGGACAGCAACCAAATGAAATTCTCGCCCAGATAACCGACGAGCAACGCAGAAATGGGGATGCAAGGCTGGGATCACACTTATATGAGGCGGTTATGAGCAAAGATGAGACGTATCTTGGGATACATTATAAGTGTGATGTTCGCCGTTCCAAGGCTCCGTGGGGAACTTCTTCGCTACGTGGCGAGGGGAAAGGCGCTGTCGCAGCCAAGAAGACAGTTGCCTCAGGCGCCACTCCAAAGATTTTATTTAAGGGTTTCTTCTCTGCTCGATGAGAACTACGGGCTGCCTACCTAGGTAGATATATATGTACATGTACCGAAGGATAGACACGGAATAAAGCCGTAGAACTATGCTTTGCTCTCCTCCCTTGCAAAATTCCATGAGATTCCATTCGTAACTATACTTAGGTGCGCACCTTGAGAACCGTGACCAGCTCGTTGGACATGAATGGGGCGGGAAAAAGGACGGGAGACATGGTTGATGTTTGAGTCAGGGGGTTGGGCACCTAGTCTCCTCATCTACTACCTAGGAGCCGAGACCAAAAATGCTTTACCCGCACCTTGAGGAGATAGGCAGGTTAGCACTTGGCCGTACTAGTATGCAGTGCCAGCTGGTACAGCACGCAAGCAAGCAAGGCGGCTCCGGGTAGGTGAGTACTCACGACCAAACTGCCCAATTTCTTCAGCTGGGATTGCCGATGGTCGAGCTTCTTCGTCAGCTCCATCTTTTCTTCCTCCCACTGTTTCCATGCCCGTCGTTGGACCGAATTCTTGCTTTTTCGCCAAAATTCTGGAGGGCGTTCCTTCCGGTGTTCCACAAGCTGGCTCATAAGGAGTGAGATGTCCTCCTCTATCTGCGCTTTAAGTTCTTTCCCGGCCGACGTGTCAAAGACACGCCCATTGTTGTTTAGCATCTCGAGCTGGAGCAGAGGCTTCACCTTGCCTGACCTGTCAGAAATGCTGATGATGTGTCGGATGATCTCGTACGCCGATTCTTTGTTATTGAAGTGCTTCATGACGGTGGCACCCTGCCTGCACATGTCGTTCCACACACCGCCTTCGCCCATCCGGCCCTTCACACGGCCAATCATGGCATCCTCGGAGATGAGGTCGTCCCACATGGTGGTGGCAATAACGATACGCTTGTAGGCATCTTCTCCCAGGATCTTCTCGAGCAGGCGCGTACGTTTCCTCTCCATACCACCAACCCGGTTATGAGTAATGGGGTGGAGCAGGATGAGACCATCGAGTTGGTGGTTTTTTGCGAATCCTTCCTTGACAAGCCATTTGCCGATGTCCTCGAGAATCTCCAAGTCAGAACGAGCATCGTCGTCAAACCCGGGCGTGTCGATCAAGACAACACGTCGGGCGTCTAGCTCAAAGTGAATTGCTTGAGGGTCCTGAGTACCTGTCATTCCGAATCAGCCGGTCGTTCCTGTGCCATCAATGAAATTTGATATAATCATCTGGTGTTGTTGGCTTACAAGGATCCACGCCGTATCCGATCACCAAGTCATCCCGGCCTGAGGCGACAGATGCAAATGTCGTCTTACCGGCCCCCGTTATGCCCACCAGCGCGATCAGAACTTCTGGGTTCTTTGAGGGCTCCATTTACAAGCAGTGGATGGATGCAAGGTTGACCAACAGTCAGGACGGTGGCGAAGGGTCGAAACACGAGGTTCAGATGAAGTCGGCAGGTACCAAACGAAAGCTCAGCACATGGATGTGGCTGATGAATGACATAGATACCTTATTTAACTTATATTTTGAATATTTTCATCGGGCTGCCCATGCCCCTTATCTTGAAGCTCCCGAGTTGTGGAATGGGTCGGTAAAGTGACGTTGCGTGCCACGGAGCGCCTGGGTACTGGCTGGTCGGGCAGATTTGGGGTCGCACATCCCAACACAAAGCCGACACGTGTAAGATGCAGCACGCCAGCCCCGAAGCAACACCACCAATGGAATACCGCACAGCACATCCAGTCGGACATCCAATCGCACGCCCCCTGGGTAGGTACATATGTTCAAATCAGACACATGCCCTCTCGCCAATACACCGGTGCCTGAATGGCCTGCCCGTTTTCCAAATCATCATTCAATTCATCCCTTAAAGCCGCAACTCTTTATATTTACCACTGCCATGTCGATAAGGCCAGTGGTTATTCTCCTTCTTGGCCCCACCGGGTCTGGGAAGTCAACTTTTGTCAAACATGCAACCAACAAGCATGTCGACACCGGCGTTGTGGGTGGTGCAAAGCCCTGTGTGTTCCAGCCATTTCAATTTCATCCTACCTACTACCAAACACTGCAATCACCAAACGAAATTGACGAATGCTGGCTAACCACTGGACCTCAAGGCACAACCGAATGCAAAATCTACGATTTGAGACTGGATGGCGTGCCTTATGTTCTCATTGACACCCCGGGATTTGAGGATGCGCCTCCAGGGAGCCTTCATGCCCTTAGGAAGATTGCCGCAATGCTCCAGTCCACGCCTTCGCTGGAGGTTACTGGTGTCGTTTATTTCCACCGCATTACAGATGGAAGGCTCACCGGCTCCGCAAGGTTCAACCTCAGCATCTTTAAGCAGGTATGCGGTGAAAGGTTCTTTCCTCATGTGGCCTTTGTTACAACAATGTGGGACATTGTTGGCGGGGGAGGATACGCCAGATACGCCCATCTGAACAGAGAGCTCGAAGAAAAACACATGAGGCTGGTTGACGAAGGACCCGACATTTTCAAGTTCGACCGAAATGACCGAAAAAGCTCCGCAAACGTCCTTCGCCACTTTGGAAAGTTGGCCAGCACTTCCAAGGCACCCCCCCTACTGTTTTTTGAGCAGCTTCGGGCTAAAAGTGGCGTGCGGAAGACGTCAGCGGGGAAGGAGGCAATGCGAAAATCCGGCCGTAATAGCGGGGGGGCCTGTACAATTTTATGATACTACCTAGGTAGATGGGCGCTGCCGGCAACACAAGGACTTTCAGATGGGCGACCTGGCAGTAGGTATTGTTGCTGTGCTGGCTTGGCCGATCGCTTGTTTACTATGAGCACACAGAGTCGGGGAACAGGGGATAATATTCTTGGACTTCCATCGACCCGAAACACATAAGAACAACGCGAAATTAGATAGCAATGCAGTATACCATCAGTGAAGATGTGGCTGTAAGTTACCTACCTTGCGTAAAACTTTGTTTTGCGACGTTACACCCCAACGTTTGTCGAGAATCTCGAGGGTTCAGTGGGTGCCTCATCATACCATCACGCCTCACGGCAAAGAAGAAGATTTCCATGTTCCCGAAATTCAATTCTGCTGCTCAACATAAATGGACCGGTTGAGAAGGACAATAAGAAGGGAGAAGGGAGAGGGAGCTCTCCCAAGAAAGAAACCATCATCTCAAACCAACTTGATCAACACAAACTGCTCAATACCACCACAATAAAGGCGCCCATTCTTTCCCTGTACAAATTTGGGCGAGGAGTTTTAATACCACTCTCAAAACCTCCGAAATTCTCTGTTGACTCCGGTTCAGATGGGCCGCAAAGTTCGCGGCCATCTTTGTGGGTCGAAATCTTTTCCAAAATTCCTTAATGCCTTGCCTTTGATTTGGCTCTTTCACAGCCCATATTAGGAGTCCGGAGAATAAGTATGTGCCACCTGCCACGAATATGGTTGTCGTCACAAATGATCGAATCTGCCCCGGCTCGCCCCAGTCAAACATTCCCAAGGCAAATAGGGCCTTGAAAGTTGACAAATCAGCAAAGTTCGACCCTGTCAACGGATACCTACCCTAAAAAGGGTCAGCAGTACTTACAGCAATGAAACTCAGGGGTAAGTAAAATATGGTGACAACAGTGAAGACCAGGATATAGTGGTTCAACTGTGTTGACTTCGCCGCTTCGCTGATGGAAGTCGTATTGAATGAATAGTCAGGTAGAAAGTTGTCAGCTCAACCTTGAAGATCTCAGTAGGCTAGAATGCTTGGCTGGGGTAACTGGGCCTTCACAACATCGCTCAGACTTTTAACTTCATCCTGCTTCCTTGAGATACGGGCCAACAGCTCACAACGGCTCATCCGCAATAAGGTGCTGCTGCGACTTCACACTCTCCCAATTTCGTCGAGTAAGGATGTCCACCGTGTCTGCCATATCAGAAGCAATGAGTGATTCCGAAATACTAACAAGACCAGGGCCAGACCGTCCTGTTCGGGTACCCCCACGCTTTCGCATATGAGCGCCTTTGTCCATCGGTCGTCTCCGCTGTCCCAAGAACGTCGTCTGGGTGCCCAAACCCCGCTAAAGTGTGTCAGGAAGCTTTTGATGAATCGTCGTCTCGACAAGGCCGATGGACCAGCTTCATGGGCTCCAATCCCAATCTGCGTGCCGCGGCAGAGCTGAAGAACGACGATGGGAGGAATCTTTTCGTCGCACACCCCATTCTTTTCCAAACCGTTGTCCCGCCCAAGGTGTGTCATATATTTTGCCCTTTTCCTGCTTGAACTGTCATTACATCATCAGCAGGATTCTACAAAAGAATGAAATCCCGTCCAAAGGAGCCCTACCATGTGAATTATATTTTACGACTAACGTCACTTCTGACGTGGTTGCACCCCATGTTCGGCCCCGGGAGACCAGGTCATGGTACAGCGCCGTCCAGTCGGTATATAACAGTGTGGTGGCTTTGAAGAGGTTGATAATATGCTCGTCAAGGTTCCTACTGGCTGAGAGATACCCTATGATGCGAAGGACAGTGGCCAGTACAATCCCTGTCAAAAAGTCTGTGTGCAAACACCGTTTTCCCACCAAAACTCAGCACATTGCAAATAAGAACGACAACGTTCTACAAAACTATAAAATAAACTAAAATTCTAATGTGCATCAATTTAAACCTCGTTTACTTTAGCAAACTCCAAATTTAGATAGGTTTTATCTTAGGGATGAGGTAACGGTTTGAAGATCGGTATAACTGAAAGATTTCGCTTCAGGGGGTTTTAGCGGACATTATAGTGGGGTAGCGAAAGTGGCCTGTGCACACAGACTTTTTGAGGGTCACTGTACTTGTATCTGTGTTGATCCGCTGTCAGTAGAAACCTAATAGTTGTCGGGGGTCAGGGGTTCAAGCCCCGCTACCTTACTGATGAGAAGGTACATACCTCCGTTGAGCGTAACCCTTGGCGGGACGATAACAAAGACAGGGCGTTTCGGGCTTCCCGTAGCGCCAGAACTGCCAAATCACTCGTATGGAGCATGGAAAGGAGAACAAGGAGGTTCCAGTTCATCAGGAGCAATTCCTGATCGTTTTGTGGAGAATTGTCGTCCAAGTCGCCAAACACGTGGCTCAACCTCAGAGTACTGAATGAGCGAAAGTCCCCAGCTTCGAGTAACAACTGGGCATACTGAATGAAGTATAGGTCATCGAAGCGATCTGACAGGCGCTCGTTGAACAGTTTCTGGGCCTCTTTGAAGTCTCCGAGCCTCCGGAGCTTGCTGAATTTCTCTAACTCTTCATCCACGTCGTGTGTGACATCGAGACTGACATGACGGTGATGTCTTTCGACTTGCCTGGCGTGTAAATGGCATCAAAACGTGGGAACTGCAGTTCCAGGTCACTTTGCTCGCCGCGCGGGAATGCACTGCGTCTGACCTTTGGGCGTTGTACCTGCCTTTCGGTGTCCCCTGAAACAGTGTAGTGATCGCGCGTTTCGAAGCGCCTGTTAAAGTTTCGATTGGAGTCTTGGCTATGATCAGTATCTTTCTGGGTTGGATGCCGATAGAAGGATGCCATTTTGGCGGTGCGGTGATCGCGTTACCCACGCCACGGAAACCGAGGATTGATGAAATGGTGTGACTCGCTCCCACCGTGACGGGCTCCAGTGGGATATAACGAGCTCGGCGGCAAGGCTCTAGGTGGGACCCCACCGACTGCTCACACTCGCGCCCCCAGGACTCCCGTCTAATGTGACATGGGGGTTTCCGGGGAAGACCAGCGACGGGATTGACTAATTTGTGGCAGGCGCTCCCCTGGCGGCTCCGCCACAGCAAACCTGAAGACCTCGAAAATCTGGGGCGGCCACCTCACTTGCCGACACTGCCCATCGCAAAGTGCACACAGTAGATCATCAGTAAATGGACGGTTCCTCCTGCCAAACGTGGATGCAGAGGCAGCCTCCAGCCTGCATTGACGTTCGTCGCAATTCATTTCAGTCTCCCCTCCCCACACACCCACCTGTCCACTTCGTCCTCGTTTCCACAATACTCCTCCGAAGCAAATATCAAAATACCTGGGAATGGACTGAACAGACTCGCACGGCAAAGAATGTTCCCACTGTCCGGCTCCCATGCGCAATTCACGCATTTCGGCCCCCACAAGGTGGACGGTAGAGAGACCGAGATCGAGATATCCGACACAACCAATATTGTCCCGTCGCTGGACGTGGCGGGCTTTGGGGTTGGCGGCATGGGCTGGTCGAGACAGAAGAGCCGCAAATATCACAACCGGTGGGAGTTTACCGGACAGTTGCTTGGCGAAGATGAGCACACAAGCTTCCAGACGTTGCAGTGGGTATTGAAGGAAAACTGGCTCGACTCCCCATCGAACCACCCCAACGAGTTCCACACGGCATTTGCCCTCGTGCACGGCGGAGACTCGTTCTTCATCCGAGTCCAAATTCAGGGGAAGCTTCTGGGGCTCAAGGATCACCTCAAGCACAAACTCCACAAACTCAAATTTGGACTTTCTGGCAGCAAAGAGAAGCAATCGACGCTCACCTTCGTGTCGCTCGATGGGGTAGACCTACCCAAGAAGCAGTTATTGTCAAAGGCCGTAGGGCTCAGGGACAAATTGGCTGAAAGGAACGGCGTGATCAAGATGCCAGAGGAGCATGAAGTGGACCCAAAAAAGCTCACAGGTCGTCTGCGGCAAATCCCTATCACGGGAAATGGGTTGAAGGATGTCGCTGGTGGATTTCCTGATGGTCCATCTATCGGCGAGCTGACAAAGGCACACACTTCCCTCGCCGGATCAACCAATAATTTACGGCCAGTCCACACAACCCGGGCATCTTCAACAACGGCCGTGGAGAAAGAAACCACCATGCAGGATTTCGATTCATCTACAGCCCATTCTGAGCACGAGCACATCCAGCCAGAGAGCCAGGAATCGGAGGACAAGAATAACTTAGAGAGCTATGACAGCCCCAAACCCCAGGAAAGCCCAGATGGTAGTGAGTGGCGCTATCTACACTGGCAGCTTTCTGGGATCCCTTTCTTTCTTCTATGGGTAAGATTATTCATCCCTCTCCTGGTAAAGAGACTATCAACCCTGGCAAAACAAATCGAACACGCCGAGCGAGACGAAGGCAGGATAGAAGATACTTCCAGTATGGGAACCAACGCAGAAGCAAAAGGACATGTTCAATGAGAGAAAATGGGTGTTTAAGCTTTCATTGTCATGGAAAAAGGATTTTCCAATCGGTTGTAACCCGCAGGAAGCATTCAACTGATTTTGGGTGTTCATCCTGTAACAGACCGGGCGGCAAATTATAAATGAACCGGATATAATCCTATTGCACCTGACGATAATTCTATCCCTCCATCCGTTGCCACATGACCTGGAAGTTGCCACGCACATCCCTAGGGACCAACTCAGCCTGCACTCAACACACTGACTGCTACTCTCGGGTGTTCTTTCCATCCCACAGCTTCGCTCCATTCCAATTCAACCTGAATCTCAGGCCCCCATACATTGGACCTGCTGGAGGACGTTGATGTGTCCCCTCGCGCTCACTCCGATCTCGCTCGACTGATTCTGCCCAAGCACAGCCCAACTCTGCCACTCCAGCCGCGAGAGCCGTCCCTCAGAGCTGTTGCATCTGCAACGCCTTTATTCTCGTCTCTCACGACTGTATCTTATCTCTACAGCCAAATATTTTCGCGTCGCGAATGATGAGCAATCTCGACGTAGAATCCGCCCCTATGGATTCGAAGCGAGAGTCGCTGATGGAGCTGCTCAATGCAGCGGAAGCCAATTTCCCGCCCCGATTCCGTGAACACGGCTGGTATCTGACCGTGGTACTTTCCCTCGCTCCTAAAAACTTGGCTACTTACTGATGGTTCCGCCCTCAACCCAAAGATTGCATCACTTGTTGGCAGCGGACAGCAGCAACTCGCCGGCCGACTGTACGAGCACTTGGTCGCCCAGCCTCAATACCAAACGTCTGCCGCTCGCCAGGCTCTTGTTCGTCGCCTGAGGGAGGCATTGGTCAAGTGCATCATCATCAACGGAATTCCTGTTGTCATTGAGGCCATCACATCGATATCGGAGATCGAGAGGCCTGAGGATCGGGACTATTCCTGCTCTAGGTGAGCAGACAACTTGGAATGCACACAAACACTGGGTGTAAGCTAACCTGGTCATTCAGAGAGGATTGGCAGATCGGCCCAGAGACCTCGGAGCGAGCAGCAAACGTCCTGAAGGTGCTATACAAGAGCGAAAAGGGCGGCCATGTGAAGACACTTGAGTCACATCGAGATATCCGTGAGTATCCACAGCACGAGAGTCCATCCGTCACAAGCGGCTGCTAACGGCAACAGCTTGGATCTCAGTGAACGTCTCGTACGGGCTCTTCCTTTCGGATCACCGAATTTTAAGTATGCAGGAGACGGAGCTGGTTGTTCTCCCAGCCATCATGACACAGAACCTGCATGGGCCGACATACTGGCATCTGAGGGCTTGTTTGAGAGTCGGCATCGAGCCTGAGGAGGTTGAAGCGATTCACAAGACCATCGAGGCTGTTGCAGCATATGGCGGCAAGACACTCGATGTGCAACGTGTCAAGGATGTGACGGATGCTTAATGGAACTAGAATAACTGTCTATTTCCTCTTCTCCTTTGTTGCAGAGTCATCTTCTGCCAAGAGCGTAGGAGAAGTTGACCTCAGCAAAGTGCGGGTTTCTTGTTGCCGGAGAATTGATAACCATCCTGATTTAGATTTGCTCAACATCAAGCCATATCTGATTCAAGATCCAGTTCTAAACAACTTGTGTATTTGAAGATATCGCTAGAAACAAACTATCAAGCTCGCAACCAGCCGAATCGCATATCTCATGCCTTACCTAAGGTAGATAGGTAGGTAGGTAACTAGAACCATATCCTCCACTTCTTAGACACCAACCTCAACCTCCACTCCATTCACTCGAATGTGCCGCATATGCATCCACTGCCCTTCTCCTTCGATCGTCCGGTACAGTGGCTTTTGATACCCCTTTCGCCTTCTCCTCCAGACGGTGGCGACCACCCCTGCGGTGAGCAACAAGAAGAACCCGTTGCACGCCGATCCTACTGTCACCCCTGTGGAGAAGCCATGGCTCGGCATGCTGGGGTCGCTTTTTTTCGGTTTCGGTTCATCGGGTCGATCCACTTGAGGTAGGGGACGGGACTGGCGGGGCGATTTGTACAATGGAACTTGTTGCTGGGGTGCCTCGAGAGGAAGAAATGCCGCCGCGTCAGTTGTGTGAAGATCTGAGTTAATTCTTTATTGTGACGATCAAGGTGCCCGGCGATGGGTTGGCTGTTATGACGGGATTCGATGTGTCCGTTAGCACGCCTTCGGAGGTTGTGATCTGATTCGCTGTTCCTGCAGTGTTCCGAACGAGCAGATTGTCGTGCGAGGTTCGTCTGAGATGGATTTACTCAGATCATTTCCAACCTAAAAGGAATGATAAGAGGTAACTTGCCGTTGCCCAACAACGTGCTCCTTCCGGCTTTGACTTGGCGTGCACATGAGGGCCAGCTACGTAGGGAGGATGTAATTCCACAATTCCTTCCCTATTGAGACCACCGAGACGGCCAGAGTCCTCTTGAGGCCGACACAAACGGCCTGAGTATTGAGCAAGTGCCCGCCTGCCAGGGTTGAGCATAACATGGGAAGACTCAACGGCCCCCAAATGTTCCCTTTTATTAGACCAAGACCTGGTAGCACCCCGTGTCACAACGCGTCACACGAAGTCCGTATTTCCGCCCCTGTTGAACTGGACAATTACGGTTAAGTACCTGCATTGACATTGGTACTCCCACCCTGCATGCCGTCATTATGTCCGGCCCTTCAATTAGACGGAAACGATCAAAGTGATTTGAGATGTTTTATTTGGGCGAACCCACCAGCCTCTCTCGAGCTGGATGCTTGGGAAGTATCTCTGAAAAATACCGCCAGAAACTCAGAAGAATTAACAAAGAAAATACTGACAATGCCGACCTCGGCCGTATGTGATAAACAAGCCAAACCCCATTCTACGCCGTTGTGTTTCTATGACTCTAATGCAAGTCCGTAACGCCATTCTCAGCCATGTACCTCTGGCAGTTGATCAAATGTTTAACCTGTTCTCCAACCTCGTCCAACCGCCCTAAAACATGGCGATTTCCGTCCTCAAATGTCAAGAGTGTGTACGGAATTCCTGTCTCCTCGCAAAACTCCATCACTAGCCCCTGCAGCTTCCTCAGGTTGTGCCTGGGCACACGCGGGAACAGATGGTGAACCGCCTGGAACTGCAGACCGCCGTGGAACCAGTCCAGCCACTTGGGGCAATCCACGTCCATAGTCGTCCTCAGCTGGCGCTGCGCAAACGACTCGGTCTCGCCCAGATCAGAAGTCGACATTCCCCAGTGAGAAAGTGTGATTTGGACGTGGAGCGGCATCGTGACGAAGTGCGAGAGCAGCACAAACGCCACACGGATCGTCCAAGTTGGCAGCGTCTTCCACAGCAAAAGGTACCCAAAGATATACCAGTAGCCGGACATGCCGGCGATTTCGGCCCATCGAATCCACCATGCAGTGCTTCCGCCAATGTCGGAGGACTTCTCCGAGAGAACGTGCAGCCACGAGAGCAGATAGAGGTTGAACCGAGCAATTCCCATGATAGGATAGTAGCTGTATTTTTGGAAAGGAACCAGAATCTCAGCGGCCTTGTCCCATGGGAAGTTAAAATCGTAGTAGGTCGAGCGAATGCCACGGAAAAAGCTTGGTGTTGTCGCAAACAGCGGGACATTCTGGATATCGGGATCGTGCTCGGGCATGTTCGTGATGAGGTGGTGAACGTTGTGGCTGCGCTTCCACCAGCCGATGGACAGACCGCACAGAAAATCGCCGATGAAGATGCCGATAAGCGAGTCCACCTCGAAGTTGCCGGTGATGGCACGATGGCCTGCGTCGTGCGCGGTGAACATGACCTGGTGCCAGAAGAAACCAAGGAAGAGGGCTGACGTCATGTACCAATGATAAGACAGGGCGATCATGGAAGCCGAAAACATGAGGGAGTAGCGAGCAAGTTCCTTCCCGTATTCGATGTAGCGGCAGCTGTAGTAGCCTTCGGACTGGACGCGCTCGGCCAGAATCTTGTACTTCTGCGCGATTGAGTCCTGGGTCGCGATGTCGACCGGGGGGTAGGCGGCGGTATCCCGATTGATGTCCTGCTGCTCGGCCCAGGTGGCAAAGTCGGCCGGGTTGCCGACGAACACCTTGGCGGTCCGACGGCTCGTGGGGTCCGACGCGACGTCCTTCCACTGCGACTCGGCTTCGGGCTTCTGGGCATCGTCGCTGTCGCCGTCGACGCTATTCACCGACGAAAGCGATGTCGGGACACTGGCCTCGGAAAGATTGCTGACGCTGCCGTTGAGAGAGCTCTCCTCGGACGAGTCGATCGAGTCGACGAGGGTCAAGGGCGCGCTCTCGTCGTCGGCCTTCCGGAAGATGCCGCCCCTGATTGGCGGTGTCCTGTTGGTCCAGATTCCCGGCGCTTTTCGACCAATGCGGAACGCCTTCATAGTTTTCCACTGCTTCTCCTTGTGGGACCTGCATGAGGTGTCAGCCTGCATTTCGTCCGTGCGGCGCATCCAGGCGGAACGGCGGAAAAACAGCCGCCGCCTGCATCCCCAATGCGAGTGTTTGACGCAATTGGAATGAGTGCAAACGTGCCAGGAACCACAGCATCGGGTGAGGGAATTATTTACGCCTTGATTTCGTCGGTCGCATCTCTGCCCACCATGTGGAGGATGGCCAGCCGACCGCCGGGGTGCTTCTCGATCCAGGAATCCAGCTTGAGGACGGAGTCTTCGAAAATGACGATGAGGTGCCCGTTGGCGATGTGGTCTTCGACCGCCCGGGCGGTGAGGACCCCGTCGCGCTGCATCGTGGAGACGCGGGGCAGGAGGGAACGGGTTGAGAGGACGTCGTCGGGGGACGTTGGCGGACGTTAGCAACGAGCAACGCGGGATCCAAGTCGCGCGGTGTAATGTGTGCGAAATAGAGATCCGGCCTAGTCCACTGCAACTCTGGGGATAATTTAAAAGGAAAGAAAGCGAGAAATGAGCGTCGATTGGGCTCCCCGTGATGGTGAGTGGTTTTGGAAAGAGAGAGCAAACGGAAGGGAACGTCGCTTCAAGAAAAAACAGGATCCACAGTCAAACAGGGCACTTGGGCCTTTTGGTGCAACGCCTCTAGCCTGTACGAGCCTCGGTGCAGCGTCCGGCTCCTTGGGCCCTGGGCGCGCTGATACGAGAATTTTTCCCGCCAAGGGGTCATTGTGGGCAGGTGTGCAACAGGAGTGGGAAGACGACGCGGCAATTCGTCATAATTGCAAGTAATCCGCCAAAAGGGGCTCAACGAGTCTCATCTCCTCCTGACGCTAAGCGACGGGTAGCCAATCTTGCACCGCTCTCGCCTAGGGCTTGGAAGTGGCTTGGAGCCACGCACGCACGTGGAGCAGCACTGAAGAGCGGACACGTGGGGGGGGGAAGAGGCCTAGATCAAACAGATGTCTGCTTGCGGGCAGCTAGCAGGCATTCAATCGGACGGTGACAGGGCAAATGCCAGAACTGAGTCCTGGGCTGAGTTGTCCCGAAAAAATAAAGCGAGGATCACATGCAGATCAATCAGATCCCTCAGATCTGGGGATAGATAACCTTATCTGCAACCTTATTTCGCAAGCACGCAGTAGTGCAACCAAACACCTGACTTTCGCTGCAAGTGTTGCGGCCATGCACGGAGCAAGACAAAAGTAATTGTAGCCAAATTTTTTTTGCAAAACGGTGGCCACAGCGAGTGCACCGTCTTCTGAGGGATCTGGGGCCAAATCGGTGCAGATTCTCAGGCCAGTGGACCCGCTTCTCCTGCCATCGGATGTTTGAAGACGTCCGGGGTCCTAATGCGGGATCCTCCCTCTCTCCGTAGCAAATCTTTTGATGCAAATGTTTGCTAGGCGTGAGGCGCTTGGGCGGATGCGTGGCGGGCGTAGTAAAATGCAAGAGTGGATATTACCCATATTTGACTCTGTCGGTTCGGCTTCCCTGCCCTTCATACCTATTCGCTCGCGGGCTGCATTTGGTTTCCAAGGTTCATTTTCCAGCCAATGAAAGCAAAAGCATCGCATTCAACACGCAGAAACAAGCTTCGAGACTTTACTAGCCAGCTCCAAGTCTCTCAACAATCCCCTATTTTACCCCTCAACCCAGCTGTCCCTGGGCTTGAGTCTCCAACTACCCCGCACCCAAACGCCCACAGACCACAGGACCGTGATGCAAGTAAGATCGGACCAAGACTTACTGTGAGGCCATCCGCTTGGGCACGTGTGACTGCGGCGCATCGCCTCCCGCCCTTAACATGAGATCCCCTTCACAAAGCTTGCTCGGGGTTAAAACCCGAAATCTCGTTTGAATCTGAGCTGTGGTGGTTGGTACTGATTTCCTTCCAATCCAAAATGAGTGTTACGTGCTCGTTTTCAGTATTAATTAACGAAGTTCGTATTTCGGATAAAGACTCTGCCTAAAAGAAAAGGTTTCTGCTCCGTGCGAAAAAGGGGCCAGGGAAACTGTCACAGGTTGAATCGGACAGAAAGCAAGCAAGATAAGACATTCATAACTACCTAGGTACGCTGTGAGAGTGATTTTAGAGGTTGAGAGGCAGCCGTTACCCGGTCGGAGCAATGATGCGCATAGCAAGCGGCGCATTCAAAGATCAATATTGACGATGACGGGAGTGTCTCAAACTCTTGGCCGACTCCAAAGGTCCAACTTCAAAGACATGGAAATCACTGTTGGGAAATTGCAAGGTACTTGTAAATATGTCCACTGCTCTGCAGTATTCTCGACCTGACTAGGTACACACTGTAGTGAAGATAGCAATGAAAGGCCTTTTCTATGTCGCCTGACCACCACAACTTGGATGCCTCCACTGCTCGTAGTTGTAGGATCCCCGTTGTCACGTTCCAGACTTGATCCCCGCTCACTTCCAGAACCGGGCCCAACAGGTACCTTCGCTCAGCACCTCCAAATTCTTCCTAGACATATGAAGCACCAGTGCCTCATTAGCCTCGCTCCTCATCCAGCCCATCATCATTGCGCTTGATATCCTTGCGCTTGATATACTTGCGGTGGATACTCCAGGCGCACTTGCGCTGGATGCACCTAGTTTTCCTGCGGCGGCTGCACCCGGTCTACCTCCACTGAAGACTCAGAACGGGTTGGGGATTCGCTCCTGTCGCGGTAGGGGTGCTTCTTCCACGACGGCAGAGCATATGGGCGACGCTCTCTCACAATGGAGATGAGGTACGCACAAGTAAATACCACCCCCACGGAACTCGCGCCCATGTTTGGGAGGACATACTTGGCCATAGGGTCTTCCGCAGTATGCACCCACACCGCCCAGACGAAGCTGGTGAGGCCAAGCCCGATCAACCAAATTGACAGTGCGTATGCCTGGAGAATAACCAGCCAGGCATGGCTGAAATGCGGGAAACGTTGCTGAAGTCGGATATTCACACGCTCATCACCGTGGCGTTTGATGTCGTACAGATTGATGTCCTTTTCACGCGCCGCCAGAAGGTGCAGAACAACGCAAAATGCCGACATACCTGACTATTGGTTGCCGAGAACATGTCAGACGATGCTCCCAACTGCTAGTGAAGGTGGAGTGAGAGAGTGGACATACCGCTATCAGGACGAAGCATTGCGCGGGTGACTGGCCTGGGATGTACTTGACGTCGGTGTCGGAAAAGAACTTGCCGGAGCAGATGCCGCCAACAGCTGCGGCCATGAAGAGAAAGGCCAGGTTGAAAACCATCCATTTCTCGTAGCGCGTGCTGAAGTATTTTTCGAAGTGGACGGTGTCCTTGTACCCGCCGTTGTCTTCATATCGGAAGAGTGTTTTTTCTATGCCGAAGAGCATTTTGTGAACGTTGAGATGCAGCGGATCGTAAATAACCGACAACTTGGAGGATGAGTGTTGTGTAGCAAGACTTTCTTGCGGAGGGAGAGGTGAATCGTGATTCTTAGGGAACGGTGGTCCGGGGGAGAAGGACAGGTCTTATAGAACGGACATGAGGCAGCAAAACGAGGCAGCAATGCTCCCGGGGGCAGGTCGGTGTCATCCGCATCTTCCCCCTTTTTCTTGTGTGGCGGGTGACTCCAAGATGGGATTCCACTGCAATGTGATGGAAGTGGGTATAGATAGCCCAGCCATCGCAAATATGTGCCCAAAAACATCAGTGGTGGGCTGGGAATCGTTGTGGCTGATTACGCTGGAATGTGCCATTCCCCAAAAGAGGGCTCTATTACTGGAGGCGCAGTTCTTCAGGACATAAGCGACGGACTGGCATGCTGCCGTGACCAACACGATGAACAGGTTACGATGCCGTATGTATTGACCAAAATCTATTCTCGGGCACGGAACAGCAACTAGACTGCTGTAATCTTCATTTCGCAGAAACTTTACGGTTGAAGATCGCAAGTTGCAGGACAAGAGGAGGCGACGCGATGCAGATTCATGTCGCACTGGCCGGCTCAGCACTTGCTTGCACACCTTCCTGAAGGAGCAGGGCAGGAAAATGGTTAGTCTTCCTCGCCAACTCTGGCGCCTCCGTCTCCAGACCACCCATCTCTCTCGTAGAACCGAAAGACAAGATCATAGTCCTCAAAATCGTGCACGATACGGTCGATACGTCGGTATCCGTTGATGTGCTCCATGCGTTGACTCACAGCCTTGCCCCACCAGCTGCGTCGTCGATCGTCCTCGCTCGTTGACATAGGATTGCTCACTTGACCTTTGGCCTCGAACAGAGTCACGCTGAAATGCCCAGGGCGGAAAATGCTGACAACCTGTTCAACAACGTCGGCCGTGTCGCGCCCCTTCTGTCCACCCGGAACATTTGTCTCGAACGATGCGAAGGAGCAATTGGGCTCCGGCGTAACGTGAACTGTGAAGTAGTGTGCAGCCTTAGTGGCACTGGAATCCGTCATGGGCGGAGCTGGAACAACACCGTTGGCAGAAAAGCCGCAAGGCGAGAAGAGATACGCGTCGATGCGCGCATCAGGGAAAATCGACTTGGGGTAAACGCCCGAGAGACCGCAAGTGTCTGAGACAACAGTGCCGAGCGCGTGTCCTTCCGTGGTCAAGTCTTCGGCGGGCGTGGCTTGGTCTCCCTTGCTGTCGGATTCCCCGCAATTCTCGAATACATCGAAAGTGGAGTCCGGCTCTCCGGCGGCCGCATGGCCGGGCCCTGCGCCTGCAGCTGCCCGTTCGCTGGCGACCGCACTCGCTTGCTCCAGATAGAACTGCTTTGCCAGCTCCGGGTCCAAGTCGGTCATTAGGATCTCCAGGGTCTCGTCGTCGTTGTCCTCTCCGGGCACGGCGGAGGGCGAGACAACGCCGGTTGGGATCCTCAAGAGGCGAGTGGGGCTGCCAGTTGCGCTGGGGTTGGGGGTTTGCGGCGGCGTCAGAGCTGAGTTGGGTGATGTGATATATAGATACCAATGATCACCGTTCATCCTGCCCACCATGTACGCATTGCCGTTGTCGAACATGTCATCCAGATACTTGACTTCCTCCTTCCAGCTTCGGTGGGGACCACGTTGCTTGTCGGGGAAGAGAAAGTTCTTGCGGCTGTAAAAGACGCGGTGAGGGGTGGCAGCCGCACGGATGTCGTCGGTAGATTTGGCGTTGTGGAACGGAAACCCGGCATCGACAGCAGCGATGCGCAACAGGCGGTGCAGCCCGAGGAGCAGGGTCGTAGTTCCACACGTCTTGAGAATGAGCTTGTGCGGGAAAACGAACATGCTCGACTCGGAGAGCAGGTATGCGTCAACATGTTCAGAGTTGACGATCGAGAGAACCTTGCAGTTCACCAGGTCCAGCATTTCCTCCCAGATGGAGGGATTGACCGCTTTCAGGCCATTTTCCTTGACGCCAGGCGGCAGAGCCTTCGGGCTAGGCGCAAACCAGACTTCGAGCAGCTTCTCGGGGCCCTCGAAGGCATTGGTCGAGTCTAAGTCGGCGGCAATCTCATGGTTGATCGTGAGATGGGGCGTCCCTTCCGCGGGCGAGAACGTGAAGTCGCTGGGTACCCCTGGGTTGACCATCTCGGAGGATCGGTGGCTGGGAGCAGCCTGCTGTGGGGGGCGTCCGCGGGACACTAGCTGCCGCTCAAACGGACCTTGCGGTGCTCGTTTGAGAGAGTAGGCCCACAGGATTGTGGTGTTTTGTTGTGTGCTGGCGTCGCCAGCTGCAATGTGAGGTTGATAGCTGTGGACGTCTGGCAAGCCGACGTTAGGGAGGGCGAGCGCGAATAGGAAGGCCGAAGAGCTTCGTGAACGTAATTTTGGGCAGTCTGGTCGCAGAAGCCGTGATGGCGACGAGGGAGAATGCGGTCGGTGGTGGGGCAGATGGATGGACGGGTGTTATCTGGGTCTGCCGCGGTTGGGTCAGCAAAAAAGTCCAAGAGGCCGGGAGTGACAGGTAGTGGGGCGCCTACTTTGCTGGCTTGGAGAGGAATCGTAGCAGGTCAACTGGGCTCATGGACAGTTGTGATACCGGGGAGTGAATTAATTTGGGCAGTGCCAGTAGCTCTGCGCTGGCGGGGTAATTGGGTTGGCGCGCTCAGGACGATTTGCGCATCTCTAGCTCGCGATGCTTTGGGCAGCGGCGTGGCTGTCAAGTGCGGGACTCGGTGGCTGATGCTCTGGGGGGCAGACAACTGCGGTCGCGAGTCAACTGTGGTGTAGATGATATCTGGCACTGCGAGCGAGCGCTTTCAGGCGAAGAGGGAATTGTACAAGGTCGCGCGCGCAGTCGGTGAGAGATTTTAAATTTTATGTTGATACCAAGGTGGGATGCGGTGCGGGCGGCGTGGAGCAGAAGCTTACGAGGTGGACCCTTCTAGCATAAGCCCCGCTGTTAGCCCGTGCAGCTTGAGAGTTCGACAGCCCTAACATCTGCACTAGCAGTGGGATGAAGAGGGCATCGGCGTATGGCCAAAAAAAACCCCGACATCCGTCAACAAACGTTTGTGGCATCAACCTCACTTCATAGAGCACTGCCTTCATTCCCCTCGACGGAGTTGCTCGTTTGCATCCGAAAATCGGTTACGCCGGAGTTTTGGCCCCCATCTATCTGTTTCTCGGCAATGGACTCCCTGGGGAGATCATCCACGACGGCATCCTCTACGTATTCTGCATCTTTGTTTCCTTCTGTAGCTTTCTGATGTTGGCGCCTCCCTTCCTTTGCACGTGGCCCTTCTTCCGCGGTAATTTCCCTTGAGATCCGTATCATTCCGCTGCCGCCTGCACTGCAGATATTACATCCGCGGTAATTGACTTGAAGATGGGAGCGAGAGAGCAATATGGGTACTTGTTGACCAAGAGTGCAGAATCCATCGTGTCTTCTACCCCGCTAGACTCCTGAGCCGGGGTTGAAATGTCTTGCCCGTTGACTGCCGTTCCTTCAGGGTACCTCGGCCGTTTCCCGGTCTCGATCAAGACCAGGAATTGTGGGTCGATCGGGACGCGTCCGAGAAACCGAACCCCGAAGTCGTTGGCCATGACTTCTCCCCCGCCACTCATGAATATGTTTGTGCACTCACTGCAGTTCGGGCACACAAACCCGCACATGTTTTCGACAACGCCCAACACCCGAATACCAGTCTTGGCGCAGAAGTTGAGCTCCTTCCTCACGTCTGCCGTCGCGACGGCCTGTGGGGTGGTCACGACCACGGCGCCAGCAAGCTGGTCAGGCCGCGCTTTTTGTAGAAGTGTCTCTGCCAAGGAGATGTGCTCGTCACTTGTTCCGGGAGGGGTATCGATCAGGAGGTAGTCGAGCTCGTCCCAGAGAACATCGGACAAAAATTGTCGCACCATCGCTGTCTTTTTCGGTCCCCGCCAAACCACAGCGTCGCCGCGGCGGGGGAGAAGAAAGCCGAGGCTCATGACACGGAGAGAGCCGAGGCCGGAGGAGGGGTCGGCTTCGTGAACGGTGATGGGCAGCCAGCCACCCGGGGCCTGGGTCACCTTTGCATCCTCGATGGCGAACATGCGCGGCATCGAGGGGCCTGTGAGGTCGACATCGAGAACACCGACCGAATGGCCTGCAAGCGAGAGGGATAGCGCGAGCTGGGTGGTGACGGAAGATTTGCCAACGCCGCCCTTGCCTGAGAGGACCTGGAAGAGTTAGTCCCACGATGGCGATCCCTGTGGCGGGGTTAGGAGGGGTTAGGGAGTGCTGGAATGCGCACCAGGACGATGTGCTTGATCTTGGACAGCGACATGACTGCTCTGCTAGAAACTCAAAGTGGCCGCTGGCTTTGGTCCGTGTAGGCAGTGTTTCGAAGAGCTGTCTGGCTCTTGTGATGCGACGCCATTTTTGAGGCGGGCTGTCGAAGGCGAATTTGTCACTGGCATTTGGAGACGGAATGCCCCTCCATCGGTCTCTATCGGCTTGCTTTATCAGCATGTGGGGAATCACCAAAGCGCAGCGCGGAGGAACTTTCTGTTAATAAACCCGTGTAAGATTCAGAAGCCAATTGCCCCCGTATCTACTATGTTGTTCATAATCCTTGGAATCTGCGTGTCAAAACGCTTGGTGCGCGTCGCGGAGGTCTTTGGACTTTTGGACGGCGCGGATCAAGGGAAAAAAGCGAAGCTCCCCGAGCCCTGGTCGCCGTTGGAAGCTTCTTTCATTGGTTTTCAGCCCCTGCCAGTGCGGATGAGAGGTCGCACAGTATCAATTCCTCAACGAGGCGTCGGCCGGCGGCGGTCTACCTCTGGAACCGTACGGCCCGGGGGTACGGTCGGCCAAGTGTTCGAACAAACAAAGCAAACTACAATAATACAGTGTTGTGATGATGGATGCGGCTCAATGAATCAGGTGGGCAAATACGGACAGGCATGCGGCGATCTGATGCAAATGCGCCGGGTTCGCTCGAGCCCCCAAGCTCCCAGAAAAAACGTCCAGCCAACCAGCACACATCATGCAATCTGCAGGAGAATGCCACGCGCGCCGACATCTTGTTTCCATCGCCAAAGCTCCATCGCCATCGCTCCAACTGACGACCTCGTCGGCAATCGCCCCACTACAACCCGCGAGTCGCTGTCGTCGTCGCGCCGCCTTCGACTGTCCCTCTACTACAAGCCCCGAGCCATCCGGGCACACACGATTGGCGTGCTTCGCGCTGGGAAGCGACATGTTTCGCTGCACGTAACACGGAGGGGCTCGCACTGCGCAACATGAAAGTTGTCGCCAGACGCAATGGACGATCCATGGGGCTCACCATGGACGGCAGCAGACACCGAAAAATACAAGCAGCCCCCGTCGCCAACGAAGTCAACGAGATCCGATCTTGAGCCGCCACCCCGCGCCTTCTTTTCCGCCTCCGGCTCCCCGAGGATACCAGCCATCTCGGGACAATCGCCCTGGGCGGACGAGGACGACGGGTTTGGGGACTGGGCTGCCCCGGACACTCCGGGGCCAACACAAACATCAGGCTGGGGTGGTGGATGGACGGCGCCGAGTCCAAAGCCGACTACCCCCGCTCGAGACGACGAGTTTGGGAGGGCCACCCCGATCGCTTGGCCCGGGAGCATCGCCCTCCCCAAATCTGCCAGTGTATCGAATCTTCGGCCGCCATCACCCGATCCGTGGTCTACTGACTTTTCACCGTCCATTGACGGCATCTCTACCCCTCGACTGGTGGTAGATGCGCCACCATCACCCGTCGACATTGAAGATGGTGAAACAATTAGCAAAGAACCGAGGTGGAGTTTGGACCAAGAACCTCGTAAAGATAGCGAATGCCGTGACAGCAGCCTGACGAAAGTGCGCGTTAAGAAGGAAGCAAAGGCCACGGCGCCGGCAGAGAATGGAGCGGGTTCCGAGACGTCGCATGGCGATGATCTTCGGCTGAGCGTGGAATCAGCGGAGCAAAACCATGAATCTCCGTTCTCCTCGCCCTCCGGCGACGATACGGATCAATACGATGATCGCCAAGATTCACCGATCACGTCGATCGATGAGGATGCAAAAACGCGACACTCGGTCATACGGAAATCATCCGGAAAGGTGCTCGAGCTTGTTGTCAAGTTTGATGGTCTTGCCAAAGCGGCGAGCGAGGAACCGCCTATCATAAAGCCTGACCGGAGCAAGAGTCCGTTCCGCGCTAGCGACGATGACAACTCCGATGACACTGCTGAGTTTGGGGACTTCGAGGATGGCGACACGAACGAGCAGCTGGAGGCCCCAGACACCACAGAAAGGCCAAAAACACCAGAGAAACCGGCCGCGTTCGAACAACCCACGACCCCCGAACCGGAAAGGCAAAGCACCCGGTCAGGGGCTTCGACGACGGTCTCCTCACCCCAATCTACCCGGGGCTTTACAAAAGGTCAGAAGAAAGCCTCCAGCGGCGCTCACGTTAACTTCAACGTTGACCTGGGCATCGTGGGAAAACTATTTGAGAAATTGGAACAAACCTCGAACGACCCAATGGACGGGTTAGACCGCGAGATTTCGGATCACATCCTCTCAGATAGTTTCACGGAAATTTCGGAACGAAAGACATGGTACCGTATCTCACGCATGGGGTCGTCCCGGAAACACAACGCAGGGGACGACGAGAACTACAGATTAGTGACATGGCCTACATCGGCAATCCGGGTAGACACAATCAAGATCGTCCGGCGGTGGATGGAGGAGGATTCCATCGCAGGGCGCGTTACCCTTGGTGGTGGTGTCTCCAAGACGCAAAAGAACATGTTTGGCTGGGATTCGTCAGCCGAGCCCGTCACCCTGGACACAGTCTTTGGACGGAAGAAGCACATAAGGGGGTCGTCAGTCCAGAGTCTGCACGATCCGCAACGGAAAGTATCTGGGACTTCATATCGGCCGTCGAGCGTGGTAGTGCCCCCCGTCGCTACGTTCGGCTGGAGTTCCAACTCGCCCACCTCCGTTCCGCAAACGCAGTTGCCGAGTGTCATTCAACCACCATCAGACCGGATCACGATACCAATGAAGCCCATTTTACCTCCGCCTCAGAAACCTGCTGTCATCGAGAAGCCTGCTCCCCCAGTTCTGTCTGCTCCAGGCGACACCCTCCCACAATCGGCTGCGCAGGATGATGATGACGACTGGGGCGAGATGGTGTCTTCTCCGTCAGAGTCGAAGGCCACAGGCGGCGGCCTCCTCAGCTTAGACGAAGCTTTCTCTTTTCCAGCCCCAAGCAGCGTCACTGCCCTCAAACCAAGCGAGGCAAGCGCGTTTACTCCCGTTGACACCCTTGCACCGTCTTCTTTGGCCGATCCTTGGGCGGTTGCCGACTTTTCTGTGTTCGAATCGCCACCAAAGGGACCCCCAAAGCAGACCGCTGCCTCGAATTCCACAATCCCGGTGCCGCCCCCACCCTCGGTCTCGGCGTCTTTCGCAATATCAAGTCCCGCATTTGAGCTTCCTTTGGCTTCTTCTGGCGCCGCCTCTGGTCTTGTACCACCAGCTCGAGCTGCGCCAAAACAGGGGTCGACGGACTCCACATTCAGCCCTACCACTCCGCTCGAGATAGCATCGCCCATTGCCTTGCCATCGGTGGACGAGGAGCCGGAGGTGGACGACCAAGTCAGGCGGATTATCGCTAACCTTCCCGATCTCTCATACATGCTGCACTGACGCGTCGTGACTTTGGTATACTTGTTCGCGCGTATGTGTTTGTACTAGGCCTAATATGCGCATCTGTATTTTTGGGGCGCATGGCATGGCGCCGGCGTTTGGGGGCTGTCACCATTTTTAGGGTGTAGGATATCACGATACAGGTAGATACTCCTGACGGTATACATGCAATACGAGACACGCATCATGTCGAACTAGACCGCTGCACCAAAACACTGCAAAAGTGAATCCACTGATACTAGCATTTAGTAACAGCAACTATATTCCACACGTTCCACACATCATGTTTACCAGACAGTACCTCGGCCACCATTGCATCGCTTGAGCCCATGATGTTTGTGCGGACTCACGCTGGAGCTGCGCCGTCTGGCCTGATGTTTTGCGGACGGGGACTTCGCCTGACCCATTGTTGAAGGGGGAAGGTTTCGGCTCTCACCCGCCCACGGCCACCTTCCGAGGCACACCAACCGCGGGTACTGGGCTGCCTCGGAGTCGCGAGAGAGCCGAGCTAGCGTGGTATACTCAGCGCCTGTCCCTGTTCCCCGCTTCCGTAGTGTAGGTGGCGGCTCGCTCCCCGCATTTCGCGGAGGCGTGCCACAGCCAAGCCGCCAAGTCATGACTTGGACTCCGGGGTACGCGGTCGCCCTTGGGCTGCCGTGCGCCGCCGTGCCGAATTTGCTTGCCGGTCGGGTAGGCCGCGGGTAGTATCCGAAAACCGTTTCATCTGCGTCGGGGCATTCGCGTCGCGTTGACTCGGCGTCGCTCGCGAGATCTGGGGGAGTGGGGCGTGGAGGAAAGCACCACACCATGACGTGTGGAGACGGCAGATCTCACCCATCGTACCTTCCTGCTCAACTACTGGCTGATGGTTCTCATCCGTGGTTCACACAGTGATCCAATATAAACCATCACTTCTCTCTCCGTTGCCAGCCAGCCACCTTCTCCTTCCTTCTCCAGCTTTTGCCCAACACCAACCACCCAGATGATGTTCATCAACCTGATCTTCTCGCCTTTGGCGCCCTTTGTTACGGTCTTCGGCGCGGCCTTTTTCTATTTAATCTCGTACCTGGTGACATACCGCCACCTGCGGAATATCCCGGCGCCCTTCCCCGCGCAGTTTTCGGATCTGTGGCTCCTGAGGGTGTGTCGGCGGGGCGATCGCTACCGAACGGTCGATGAGGTTCACAAGAAGTTGGGGCCGGTTGTGCGCATCCAGCCGAATCATGTCAGCATCAACGACGATGAGGCCATTCAGGTTGTTTATGGGCATGGGAACGGGTTTTTGAAGTCGTGAGTAGCCTGTGGGTCGCTGTGCTGTGGGAATGGGTTCTGATACCGTGCAGGTCGTTTTATGATGCGTTTGTGAGCATCCGCCGCGGGTTGTTCAACACCAGGGACCGCGCTGAGCATACGCGCAAGCGCAAGATCGTCGCGCACACCTTCTCGGTCAAGTCGGTCAGCCAGTTCGAGCCGTATATCCACAGTAATCTCGAGCTTTTCGTCCGGCAATGGGACGACCTTATCCGCCGCACCCCGGCTCGCGATGGCTTCGCCGAGATCGACTGCCTGAACTGGTTCAACTACCTCGCCTTCGACGTTATTGGCGACTTGGCGTTCGGCGCTCCTTTCGGCATGCTCTCCTCCGGCGCTGACATGGCCGAAGTCCGCGCTTCCCCTGATGCTTCCCCAATCTACGCCCCGGCCATCGAGATCCTCAACCGCCGCGGCGAGGTCTCTGCCACACTAGGTATCCTCCCCGAGCTGAAACCCTTTGCAAAATACATACCCGACCCCTTCTTCAGCCAAGGCCTCCAAGCTGTCCAAAGTCTCGCCGGCATTGCCATCGCCTGCGTCAAGTCTCGCCTCGACAACCCCCCACCCAACGACCGCAAGGACCTCCTCCAGCGCCTAATGGAAGGCCGCGACGAAAAGGGGGAGCCCCTCCCGCGCGACGAACTTACCGCCGAGGCCCTCACCCAGCTCATCGCTGGTAGCGACACCACCTCCAACTCATCCTGCGCGCTGCTCTACCACGTGGTACGCACCCCCGACGTCCTAGCCACCCTGCGCGCAGAACTCGATACCGCTATCCCCGATACTGTCGACGTTCCCACCTTCGAAATGGTCCGTGACCTCCCCTACCTCACCGCCGTAATTAACGAAACCCTCCGCGTCCACTCTACCTCCGGCATCGGTCTCCCGCGCCAAATCCCAGATGATTCTGCCGGTGTCCGGTTCAAGGGGCATTACTTCCCCCCTGGAACGGTCCTCAGCGTCCCAACTTACTCGATCCATCACTCCAAGGAGATTTGGGGGGATGATGCGGACGATTTTCGGCCGGAGAGGTGGGAGGTGTTGACACCGAGGCAGAAGAATGCGTTTATTCCGTTCAGTTATGGACCTCGGTCATGTGTGGGGAGGAACGTGGCCGAAATGGAAATGAAGCTGATTGTGGCGGCGTGGGCGAGACGGTACGAGGTTGAGTTGAGACAGGAGGTTATGGAGACGAGGGAAGGCTTTTTGAGGAAGCCGTTGGGGTTGGATGTTGGAATCAAGAGGCGGGAGGAGTAGGCGGTATGGATTTATGCTATCGAGCCGCAACGATTAGGATCTGAAAGAACATACGGTTCAAAACGAAGCATTTTGAAGTCACTTCTGGCCAATTTAGGTCAATGTGCTTTGTGTTTGATTCAAGTGCTCACCGAGGTAACAATAACTCCTGGGCCTATCCACACCTCTGGATGCCGCATCTGCTCCACCCAGCTCTATCTGGCCTACAGATAGAGCAAAATTCCCGCAAAAAGAAATCACTAGCCTGTGCAGGCTTGTGATGCATGGACGAGCTGGGAATTGAACCCAGGACCTTTCGCATACAGTAGGAATGAATCCAAGTATGCTAAGCGAACGCTCTACCAACTGAGCCACACGCCCTGATGTGTTGTTGAAGATAGGGGCCTGGGAAACCCGTCTTGGCGACAAGCAAGCAAGCGGTGTGAGCGTCTCTGTTGCCGTTGCCCTGGCATCCAAAGATTTTCCGTACCTGACAGGCAACCATGTGGCGGAGAAATAAGATGGAGGGCACTGATCGCTAGATTTATCCTTTGTTGAAGAAACTTGGCAACTCGGAAGAAGAGGAGGTAGGCGTCTGTGGCGCCACTGGCGACATTAACCATGTAAAAATGGCCCCCTCGTTTTGGCTTGCCATCAACTGTCCGAGCTCAGATCGCCAAAATGCTTGAAAGCATTCGCTCAGCCACGGTGACAGGCATCATCCATGGGCGTGGGTGCGTTGGGACAAAATTGACGTTGGTATTTCTTAAGACTGACGTCAAATTTCATTTAACAGCGGGCCCTTTTTTTCTGTTCGGGTGTGGTCGGCTTACTAGGAAGGTAGCTTTGAGACCATAGTGGCAATATTCGGGGCATTGAGGACGAAGAGCTGGAGCTAGCTTCCGAACACCAGCATCCTTCCGTCCGGTATAAAACCGACTCCTGAGAAGAAGACAGACGATAGGACTCGCCTACGCTCGCCAACACCACACTCCTTCGGTTCTCGACAGCATCGCAATAGCAATGTCCTATTAGGGAGATCTGTTCTAAGCCTCGCGCATCCTGGCTTGAGATGCACTCGTTTTTTCTTTTCTCGTGCCTCGCTGTCCTCTGGGAGACCGAGGTGCTAACGTTCAGCAAAAATGTTCGGAACCCTGGTCCCGCCATGGTTCAGGGTGGTTGACCCAACACTGCACGCCATCATCCTTTCGTCCTGGATGTGGGGTTTCACCATGTCCATGATTGTCTCTGTGTTGCCCAAGGTACTGCGGCAGACATACAGGCGTATTACGAGGGCGCGCAAGCTCAATGCATACATCGTATGGGTCTGGTTGGTGTGGATGGCTGGTGTCGTTGAAGCTGCCGTCAGCTTCTCGTACACCATGAACTGGATTCCTGAAAGGTGTGATATTCCGTCTTGGCCATGCTAAGGGTCGCCTGGCTAACAAATATTCGAGTCTCTGGTTCAACCTGGGAGTGCGTAAGTCACCATCACAGGCCCTAGTCGGTTTTGAAGGAAGATGCATGGGAACTAACCGCCCGATGCAGTCATGTTATGGACGATTCAGGTTCAAGGCCTGACGCAGATTATGGCCAACCGGATATCTCTGATCATGTACGACGACGAGAAAGCTCGAAAGATGAGGCTTGGGGTCGCTCTGATCATCGGCATCATCAACGTCAGCGTATTCATCATCTGGATCCCCGCGCGGCTTCAGATCAGCCAGGCATGGATTCGGGCCAACCGGGTCTGGGATCATTGCGAGAAGGTTATCTTTCTGTTTGTCGATGTGGCGCTCAACCTCACCTTCATGCGGCTTGTCAAGAGCAAGCTTGTCGTCAGCAGTGGCCTGCAAAAATACAGGCAGGTATATCGCTTCAACGGCCTGCTGGTCTGCGTATCGCTGACACTGGATGTAAGTCCTGCATCCGCCTCGGAAATCTGGAATATGTGCTAATAGGACTACCGATTGCCGTTATTGCGCTGCTGTCCCTGTCGGATGACGCCGTGTCAGTAATACCACACCTCAGGAAGGATGAGAAGAGTGCACATGGGAAATTCAGCTAACCCTTACGTGTTCAGCTACATCCAAGCCAGCGCACTCGCCTTCACAGCAAAACTCAACATCGAAATACACCTCGCCGAGCTGTTGGGCAAGGTGGTGAAACAATCTAGCAGACCGAAGTCCAGCCTCGAAAATGCCAACGTGGAAGCATGCCCGGGCGTGTCGCGAAGAGGAGCAGGGTGGAGCCTACAGAAGTTGCCGGTGAAAGAGTGCAAGCATGAGGATGTCATCGCGTCTCCGCCGCGTGTTGAGGTCTCCTCTGCATACGGCGGGCTCGGTCATCTCGGTGCAGCTAGTCGAGGGTGGTGCCTGAAGGATCGTGTTGTTTAAATCATGTGCCGAAGCAATCCTTTTGCTCAGTTGTGTGTCCTATCTAAGAAGTTTGTTCTTAACGCGTTTGATGTCAGTCAACCGACACCGGCACATCCCGATTCCACACACCCCAATTGGGACCCTCAGTCCACTTTCGCGAGTGCCAAGAAACCGGCCCTGACAAGCCCAGCGCTGTGGCAGAAAGAATCGGAACACTTCCACAGCTGGGGCGTTATTGGCCCAAGCTCATTGGGAGCTGAAGCCGGAGAAGCCAGCGCTGTCCCAATGCAGGCTGAGGGCTGAGAAGATGGTGCCCCAAAACAGGTGACATGCCGCCCGATGATTGCGTGACGCCTAACTGGGCTGGTTGAAGCCGTCGCGATTATAACTGCGCTTTCGCTGCTGTATTTAGTACCCAAGAATTATCAAGGTCCCTAATAGCATCGCAACTTTAAACTCGCTTTTCGCGTCGCAACCTCGTGCAAGGAAACGCCCGATCCCAATGCACATCCAGAGCGTAGTACGCCTCGCTCAGCTGCACCTGCTCCTGCTTCTATCAGCAACTTCGGCCGAGCCAATCCATTCTCCAGGGGGCTTCTTCGACGATGCAGACCTAATCCCCCGCGCCGCGGCACCCAATTGGACGACGCAAGCGTGGCAGACGCACTGTAACAACATCGACTACTTTGGCGACAATAACGACTGCTGTATCCACGTCAGCGGTGGCGCCTGGAAGAACTGCAACGGCGTTGGCACATCGACCAGCAGCTCGTCGGGCGTGCTATGCTACGATCTGACTACAGGCCACGACTGCTGCGCCGACGGCAGCGTCTGCGACACGAACCTGCCGTGCTCGGGCGGGACCTGCTCGCAGACCAAAGACTCGGTGACCGTCTGCGAGGACGGCTGCGTCTCGTATGACGGCCGGGGATGCAAGGGTGGCACTTGCCTGTACGGTGTCGATGTGGGGAGTGGAACGACTACGGCTCCGTCGGGGGCTGCGTCGGCGACGAAGACCGGGCCGGCTCCGGGACAGACCGGTACCGCATTGACAGGAGCTGACTTGGGCGGGGGTGGAGGCGGTGGTGGGCTGAGCACGTCGGATAAGATTGCGATTGGGATTGGTGTTCCAGTGGGGATCTTTACCATCTTGGGGGCTATCATTGCGTGGTTGATGTGTTGTCGGTGAGGTTAATTGGCAATATGCAGTGTTAATCCAACCATGGGGCTGGCATCGATCCTTGCCTTGGCGGTGCTGGCGTTGGCATTTGTCCGTATATCTGCTTCATTTACAGGGCAACAGGTTGCTTCCGTACATGAAGAGGAGCAACAACACCCTGTAGTCAGAACTTCAAGTTCGGATTTAACTCGTTTTTACAAGCTTGGCTAGGAGATTTGCACTGAAATTTCATGGCAAGATGAGCAGCGTGTAGCACATCCGAGCCGCTGGGCAGGAGTGCCAAACGGCAAGACGCCCAAGAGGGCGAGAAGGACAGCGCTGAGGTTGAAGCGCATTTTGGTTACTCGTTGATGAGAATTAGAGCCGACATGATTTGGTCTTAGCATTTGACTCGATCTTTTGCCGGGGGATTCGATTTGTTAAAACTAAGGGCGGGACTCCCAGACGTGGAGCTATGACTTGGAAGCAAAACTGGATCGTTTTTGAGTCTTGTCTAGGTAGCGTCTGTGACATTTCTACCAGTATTGTAGGATAATCTTGGGCCTTCGTGCTGCCATGCAATGATTGTTAGTGGTTTAACTGAGCAGGTTGGGAGGCGGCCACCAGATACGCACCGCAGTACGGTGTACGTGCATCCATTTAGGTGCTTGCCTGAAAAATCCCTGCATTCGCCATCAGCTTGCCCCTCGCTCTTTCCCCAAGCCCAAGTTTTGGGGCTCAAAACCATCACCGCCTTCAAGTTGACGAGAGCAACCCCACGCCCAGAACCGAGCATATTTTACCATCAAAGGGCAGGCCTTCTCACAAGCCCTTCATCATTTGCCATGCGACTTCTCAACATCCACTCACGACAGCTCCACACCTACTACGATGACGCTATACCACCCTACGCCATCCTGTCGCGCACGTGGGATCAAAATGAACCCGAGGTTGTATTCGAGGATATGAAGCGACCCGGTCACGTCTAGATGCCGCGATACGACAAAGTTGACAACACCTGCAAGCTGGCCAAGGCAGAGGGGCTCGAATGGGTTATTCTCATCGTTCTAGTTACTAGGGGCATGGGTGCCACCGTCTCTTCAGCGAATCCCAAGCTATCCATACGAGGTAGAATGCTATGGGATGGATGGATCATCCAGCCTGTTGCACGCTGTTGTGTGGCTATCTGGTGGGCTCTCGAAACGCTGAGTCAGCCAAAGACCTGGAGAACTCGGATTCCGAGGCTCTTTGAGCCCACGTCCGTTGATATACTACAGGCACTGTTTTCTATACTTCCCCTCACGATTCTCTATGGTTTATTGAATGGTATGTTTTAGTAGCCATACATAGAGAGAACAGCTTCAGCGATTCAGGAGATCGATGACTCGAGTGAGATGGGACATTGAACGCCATATAACCTCACTTATTAGCCTACTTTATGCCCAAAGCGACGTGTTTCTCTTGATATGCCGGAACCTACTTGGAACCTCAATGTGAATGGTTGACCGCCGGAAGTCGAGGCGCACCTGGCAGATCCGGGGGCTTGGCAGAGTGCTGCGCCGTGAAACCTAGATGCTTGGTACGACGGCCGGCCCTGGATAAGACCCGGTACCGGAATGAGATACAACATCAGGATTAGGTTTGGCGTTGTGGTCGGTTGTATTGTCCTTGCTATTGCTGTTGGGTGGCCAATCGGCCCGCTGGTCGGTGAAATCTGGAAATTAACACGCTTTGGGCGGGGCAAGTTCCGCTCCAGGCCGTGAATCGGTGGCTCCCCCTCGATCTATCGACTCGCGGGAACAGTATCTACCTTCCTTACATACCTACCTAAGGTATGAGTAAACAAAGTTTTTGGTTGTTGTCATGTATCGAGTGTCTCTACGGAGTACGGCTGGGGCTTTGAGAGTCAGCCCTATTTGTGGGCAGGTCTGTCAGGTTCTAGAATGTCAAGATGTTGAAGAGACTCAGGAGCCATTTATTTCGTCATCGAAGGATCATTGCCTTCCACACACAGGTATTTTGAACTCCGCCATTGATTTCATCAACTATAATTCCATCTTCTTCCTCTTTATTTTCAAAAGTAGCCGAACTTGAAGTGACTACTACATAAGCGCGATTAAACCAGAGATAATAAGCGACTGAATGGCGGCTGACCGAGCGACTGAAGAAATTATAAGCGACTTAACAAGCGACTAAACGAGCAATCATAAGCGACTGAATGGACAGCTGAACGACGAGATCAATCAAGCGCGATTAAATACGACGCACTTACTCTAGCCTAACTGTAAATATAGAGGACGGCTTGCTGTTATGTTGCACTCCAGCCCTATATTATAGTGGGTAGTGGACTCAACAGACGATCCCAGTCTTCTGATTAGCTGAAATGGCCTACAGAACCACGGTTATGACCACCTTCAACCGTGCAGGTAAACTTAGCTAAGGTAGCATCAACACTGCTTGGCACACTTGGACCGGAGTTGCAAATTATTGAATCTCTACCGCAAACGGAGATTTGAAACGACGACGACACCTAGATGCCAGATATAAAGACCACAATACTTGCTGGCTCTTCAACATGACTCTCGTTGATCAAGGGCATTGCTTGGTCGCCGGAAAGACACTCCAGAACCTCCCCCTTCACTCCAATCTTGGCCCTCGCTCTCACCGGCAAGATGCACGTCTCCCACATCGTGGCCCTGGCCCTCGGGCTCGGGCCTGTCATGGCAATTCCTCTCCAGGAGCTCACCGGGCTCGACATCTCACCCGCCGCCATCTCCATAGAGAGGTTCAGGCTCGACGACGACCTGCAGCTCTTGACGCCCACAATCCCCCGGTTCACTAACAAGATCGACTTCGCCCTGAAGAAGAGCATCGCCCTCAACTGGGACGCCAGTGAGAACGACGTCACCAAGGCCGAACTCACAGCCAACTGGAACGAGCAGGACGAAGTCAAGGTCATCAACATGGCAGACTTCGGCTCCGCCCTCGAGGCGGTGGACTGCTCTGCCCCCTCCATGTCTCTCGACTTCAAGCTCGCCGGCCCCTACAACGAGGCCAAGGCCAGCTGGAAGTGGGTTAACGGCGCTACTAAGAACACCATCATCATGTTCGTCAACCACCCCAGCTGCGGCGCCGACAAGGCCGAGGCCCCCTTCCGCGTCACGAGCATCGAGTACGACGACAAGAACTTCATCGCCTACATGGCGGTCGAGGAGATCGGCGATCTCGAGTCCATCATCCCCGACGGCGACCTCGTCGTCGAGACCATCGCCGACGTGGATGAGCCCATCCTCAACGCGCGCGACTTTGAAGGCCCCCGGATCCCCAAGCGCGTCTCGGCCTCCAAGTCCACCACCATCTCGCTCAACTCCAACTTCAACAACAAGAACATCTTCACCCTCGGATCGGGCGGTAACGTCCTCAAGCTCGACTGCACCGAGTGCGGTACGAAAGGCAAGGTCAGGGTGAAGCTGTACGCCAAGATCAAGTGGTTCAAGGTTAAGCAGTCGTACGTCGAGTTCCGCGCAGAGGATGTCGAGGCTTTCCTCAACCTGAAGCTCGAGGGCAAGGGCAGCAAGAGCCTGAAGGGGAGCAAGGTCTTGATCCCTATCACGGCCTTTGGGTTTAACATCCCCAAGATCGCCACGCTGCGCATTGCTGCGGATATTGGTGTTGGGTATGACGCCAGCATTGAGGGCGAGGGGTATGTTACTTGGGGTGCGTCCGCCAAGCTCACGAACCCGTCGGTTTGGAGAGAGTGCTTCAGGGGTTGTGATGATGAGAAGTCTGGGTAAGTTGGGTTCCAACTCTTTTCTGTCACCCCGATCTGTGACTGACACGTCTGCAGATGGCAAATCACCACCTCCCAACAAGACCCCAAGGGCCAAGGCTCCCTCAAGGCCAAGCTCGGCGCCCACGCCTACATCACGCCCAAGGCCGAAGCGCGCATCTTCAGCGCAGGCTACGAAGTTGGCGTCGCCATCCTTGCTCCCAAGTTTGAGGGCTCCGCCACCGTCTCGGGCAACTCCGCCGGCGGCATCTGTGCCAACCCACAGGCCGTCCTCGGCGTGGCCATTGACGTTAAGATCGGGCTCCAGTGCTATGTGTACGCGGGCAAGGACTACCAGAGCACTGACTGGCGCAAGGTGCTGTTCGAGAAGATGTGGACTCTGTACGACAAGTGTTCCGTGTTGGCGACAAAGACGGAGACACCGGTGACGGGGACACCGGTGGTGGTGGTGCCGCCAGTGACTACGAAGAAGCCTCTGCTGACGCTGATTGATGAGTACCCGCTGCCTGTGACGAGGAAGCCGATCCCGGGGAAGCCGACACCGGTGCCGTACTACTTGCCCATGTCGGATGACTTGCAGCCCTTGCCGGTTCTTGAACTGCTGGAACTGGAGTACCCTAATCCGAGAAAGCCCCTGCGTGAGCCGGAGCTGCTGGATGTGCCGGTGCGTGCTCTGCCAAGGCTGGCGGTTTAGTTGAAGACGGTTGTTCCGAGCGTGTTGAAAAACGCATTTAGGCTGGCTTGTGTTGTCGATGCTGAGGGGTTCTTTGTATATATTGAGCTTGCAATGTAGAAACTCTTAGCGACTTTCCCAAACGGCCACTGGAGACCGAGTGTGATGTCCTGGACAATGCACTGACGGGCTCCGGGAAATGAGCGACACAGTGCGCAGTGCAATCAGCGTGACATGCGGCCCGCGATAGCGCGCGAGGGAAATGCAATAGTGCGAACTCGTATCGTATGACAGGGGTCCTTGGCAGCAAGCAGCCGCTCAGCTTGGAGGTTGAGCGCTCCAGCCAAGGAAGGGCCGGGCCGCCGATGGAGGCCAGCCACTTATATGATTGGCCGTCGCCCGATTTTGTCGGGTACGGTACCAGTCTCGGGTATTGATCGCTTTTGAGGTCCGAGGGGGAACCGCAAGAATAGGACTACTTACCTACATCGAAACGCTGCGCTGCCATGACCCTCTGATGGCGAAACTCAGACCGGCTGGTAAGTCACCGTCGGTCTAGACTGTTTTCTTTCCCAGGACCCACGCAGGTGGGTCCACGTGGTTGGTCAAGTGTGATGTGATGCTCGCCCAATGTTCTTCGACTGTCGCGCGGGGCAAGTGGGTTGGAAGCTAGGATCGGGGGCAAATCAGAGCGCCCGGCGGCCTCGCCGAGTCCCTTGATAGGCCAAATTGGTTGGAGGGGAGCCCCGATCTCACCTGGCTCTCTTCAGGGCGTCAGGTCTCACTCCAGTGTGTGGAAATTGGGCGCGGGCTCGCGGCTCGCTATGCTCCTGAAGTGCGCATTCGAGCCTTGACATTACGTACGTGCTTGGTGTGCGAAGCGTCTCGCGCTCCGGCAAGCTTGGAGGGACTAAACGCGGAGCTCGCTGCTCCCAGAGGTGGTGCGGTGGCTCTGCCCAGCCATCAGGTGACCCTAGACCAGCGCGAAGAACCTAGAAGTGTCCGGGCTGCGTGTGCGGGTCGGCCGAATCGCGGGCGCGGGGATGTAAACTATCCTAAAAGAAGCACATAGGATCAAGAAGACTTGCGGTGAGAATGGATACGACGGCAGTTTCCCAGGACTCCTGGCGGCGAGCCTACCACATGAGATGCCATTGACTCGGGAGTCAGGGATCGGGCCGCTCAACGGAGCAAGCGCCTTAGCAGATTGTCACCCATTTTGTGCGCGGGTCTGTTAACTAGGATAGCCGGGCATGGCCTGCAATCGCTGTAGCACACCGCCCCCGCCGACAAAGTGAGACAGGTGCCTCGCGAGGGAGACGGGATTGGCCAGGCTTGCAGACGCTATCGGGGATCGCACCAACCAGCGTGGCCGGCGAGCCCGCCGGGGGGTGCGGATCTTGTTGCGCTGCACGGTTGGACCGCTGGGGGAAGAGCGACCAGAGTGGCCCCCCAAAAACCAGCGTCCCCTGATCCAGACGCAAGCTCCCGCCGTCGCACTACCATCACCGACCACTACCGCGTAGGCATGGAATCGTCGAGATACCGAGCTCTTCTGCCGGCTCGGCCGAGTTCTGGGTCTGCACCCGGCGGTTCGGGCCCGCCAGGACCGGCACGGGAGCTGGCCAAAAAACGAGCATCGACATCCGGCCCCTGTGAGCCGTGCCGCAAGCACAAAATCAAGGTGCGCGATTGCCATTGACCCCGCTCGTTCCCCCCGAGTCCGCCAAGACGCCGCCCCATGATCCCTCTATCTGTCCGCTGGCTAACACACCCCGTTTCTGCTAGTGTGATGGCCTGCGCCCGGTGTGCCGTTCCTGCTCCTTTCGAAGTCGAGATTGCGCTTGGGTCGCTGCGCCCGGCGAGAACACGGGCGCGGCCCTGAAGCGGAAGTACAGCGAGCTCGAGGAGGAGGCCGAGCGCCTGCGCTCGTCGAACCAGACCCTAGCCGAGCTTTTCAGCGTCATCCGGTCGCGAGACGAGCCTGATGCTGCCGCCGTCTACCAGCGACTCAGATGTGGCGCCGATCCCCAAGCCGTGCTACGTTCGGTTCGCGAGGGCGACCTTCTCCTACAGCTGCAACTGGCACCCGAGACGAGGTTCCGCTACGTTTTCCCCTTCCGCAAGGAGATGCCCACCGCTTTGCGCAATCCCGCCCGACCCTACCTAGCTTCTCTGCTGTTTGAAGCGGCTGCCGACGCGACGGGTGAGGCGCCGCGTCCATTGCCTCCACTGTCAAATGAGCAGCACCGCCCCCAATTCTTCAAGCCGTATCATGCGGCCAAGATTGTTGACCCCAGGCTCGACGAGCTAAAACCGTCTCAGTGGACGAAAGTGTGCAACGACGACGAGCTCATGAGAACCCTGCTGCGCCTATACTACCAATACGAGCACCATTTCTTTTGCTGCTTCCAGATGGATGCCTTCCTGGACGACATGCTTTCCGGTTCCGATCGGTTCTGCTCTTCGGTCCTCGTGAATGCCATTTTGGCCCAAGCTTGTGTAAGACGTGGCCCAGAGATTATTATTTACACCTGGCGCAACTCTAACCTCCTATTAGCACTGTCATTTGGGCTTCCAACAACGCGCGGAGCACTGGAACCCTCAGAGCTTGGGGTACAGGTTCTTTGCAGAGGCCAAGAGACTATTTGAGATAGAGCTAGGTGTCAAGAACTCTATCACTCTTCTCCAATCCGCCAGCATCATCAACATCCTCCTCAACATGGACTCCATGGACAAGCTTGGCATGACATACACGGTTCATACCGCCGCCATCGCGTTCAACCTTGGGCTGTACGACACACCGTCACGACCTCGGAGCAAGCTCCGACAACGCGTCTATGATTACACGGCATGGAATCTTTACTGGCATTTGAGGTGAATATTCCCGTGCTGTGCGATATTTCTTTTCCATGGCTCACATAGTTTTCAGCAATCAGTGCTTCTTCTACCATATGCTGCCCATAATCCCCGAGCCACCCAAGAACCCCATGCCGGACCCTGACGAAGATCCAAGCTGGTATGGGGAGACATTGGTTCGGTATCCCTCAAGCCGTACCCTTGTCTCGCTAAACAACGGACACGGATTCAAAGCAAGGGCAGAGCTCGGCCATATTATGAACTCCCTCGCCACGAGACTTTTCGCGAGGCAGGAGGGGCTACCGGGCACGATTCCCCCATCAACCGATATGGTGCTTGAGTATCTTGACAAACTTAACAACTGGTTTGTGTCGTTACCACACTGCCTGACAGCGGCCGAGATTGTCTTTCCGTCCCAGCTCAAGATCCAGTAAGAAGCCGACTTGATGTATTACTCGTTGAAGCTGACCAATCGTTCACAGCATCGCCTATCACAACGTGGTGATCAAATTGTGCGAGCTTGATATTCCCGATAAGCTTTCCTCGCTCGATTACGAGGAGGATATCCAGGATACACTTGAGAAGTCTAGAGCCTGTTTCGAGGCCATCATACGCCTATACTACCTGCGCCATGGGTATGAACAGTCCGACACGTTCATGGCCCATGCCCTCTGCGTGCTCTCTTTTATGGTCCTTTCCAAAATCAACTCCATACCTTCGGCTATTAGAGACACGCCGTCCACTACCACCCACCCTGATCCGGCACCGGAGCTCCTCGCAGCCGCCCGCAGCACCTTGATTCTGGCTGCCAAGGGCCTGAGCGACCAGGCCAGGAACTACTACATGCCTTTTACGGTATTCCACCTCGTCCTGAACAAGATGGCCCCGGAGGACGTGGACATCCTGTACACGCTCGCTAACGTGCGCAGGACGAGCCTTGGCATGTCGCAGGAGCATGCAAAACACGTGCAGGGGCTTTATCCTGTTGAGGTGGTTAGCATGGTGAACCACCCGGAGAAGAGCCGCATGGGGGATCTGATCAGGGAATACGCAGGATTGGCTCTTGAAGAGCGCTCGTCGGCGGAGGAATCCTCCGCGGCGGCATCACCTGCGAGTGGCGTTGAGGAGTAAAGGAAGAGGGACTGTTTCAGCTGGGGTTGTTGGATTCGGCTAATATTGGATAGGTATCTAATAGGGGGGCACCCCTATTTTCTTAGGGGGGCATCCACGCACGGCCCATTTTAATAGGGGGGCACCCCTCCACATGCGGGGTTAGGGTTATGTACGGGTAGAAAATTGATCTAAGTCCGTTTGCATCATTCGCCTTGTGACAATTCTGCTATCTTCAACCAACTTTCGACTTCACTCAGGCACCACAACACCAACAACGGTTTGTCGCATCGCTCTAATATGGTTCATATAGCTAATAAAGTGGCTAGAATATGCCCTGAAGCAATTAGAAGTGCCAGATTCCCGTTCGTTGTCGCGCAATCGCGGAGTTCCGCACCTGCAGCAATGTCAGCCAATGCAGGGCGGACCGTGATCCCCGACAGCGACAGCGACGGCGAGCCGTACTACTACAGTGATATTGAGGGCAAGCCGTACTATTACAGTGATATTCTCAGTCAAGGAAGCGGGCTGCAACGGGCGTCTCTACCAACAAACAGGTGGGAGAATTGAGTTTGGTCCCTGCAAGGCCTGCGAAGAAGACCAGGAGCGGCCGCACGGTCAAAGCCACGGAGAAAGCAATGGGCGCAGTGTAGTGGAAAAACGCAGAGTCTGGGAGAATCATTTGGATTACAGTTTGGTATCAATAATTGGTGCGAGTTGCTGCAAAAAAAGATCTCACACTATTGCAGTAATGGTGGAAGCCATACAATTTGTGGGGGGGTGTCCCCCCATTAAAATGGGCCGTGCGTGGGTGCCCCCCTATTAGATGTCATTGGATATATAACGATAGCACACGTAAATAAAAGTCTTATCTCCCCTTGAGCCTTTTGAACTGGGCAGTGACATTCAAGCCGTTCGTCTCCTAGCAATGGCTGAGGCTTTTAGGAAAGATTGAAGTGGGTGTCGCTACAGCATCGGAACCAGATCCAAAGGTCCCGGCCCTGTAAACTGAATACAATGGGAAATGGCAGGAGGTGTAAAGCTTCATGGATTTCGGGCTGAGAGGGAAATTGATGGTGCTGAAGGTTGGGTGGAGACCCAAAGGAGCTGCTTCGGCACGAATCCTTCTGTCGGACATGCAATTGGGCGACTCATCAACTAAGGCTTCACTATCAGAAATCGCAGAGATGCAGTGATGTCCCTGAAGATGACAGACCAAAAAGGAACTTATTACAGCTAAAAAAAAATGCAGCTCTGCCGCAAGGCAACTTCAAGAGGGATACGATAGGAAGCGGTTGATGCGAGCCTCGGATGTCGCGAAATGACGTGTCAAAGGTGCGTCGGGCAGCGGCACGCCCCCGTCAGCCTACCGAGCAGGCATAGCTGACTATTGCGGGCTTGCGCTGTCTGTGCCATACATACCTGGTACATGAATCTTCAAATTGTAATCTGATAACTCAGTTTCCCTAAGTCAACCTTTTGCTCAGAAATCAGCTGGTGGTCAAGTTGCTTGACGTGTCGGCCGCCTGCTAGCGCTTCGGCCCCGAAGCTTTGAGTGAGGAAAGGGCTGAAATCAGAGTTGGGGATTCTCAGGCGCGCTTGCCAGAGCGGGCGTTTGCGGTCCGCTGGCAGCGGGAGGCGACGCTCATCGCATCGTGTCCCCCAAGTCCAAGCTGTGGAGTAGGGGAAGAGGAAACAAATTGGCCGCATGTTGGAGGCATCTGGGAATATGCATATAATGTCATTTCAAGCGCATGTAAACTCAGCTGGCGGGAGTCCTCCCCACGAGCGATTTAGGCAACGCAAATGGACGGGTTGTCACCACGGCGCGCCCCAAGTACATCATGCGGCCCAAGGTCTCCAATATCTACGGGCTGCAAAGCTCGCCAGAGTGACAACTGCATACATAACTTACTGGCAGCGACAATGCCTATCGACCAACGATAAAACGGCAGGAGGGTCGATCGGCAGTCTTGGGGAGGGAACAGGTCATCACAGGTTGGGACGCAGGAGACGGGCTAAAAGAAGACCAGGAAGTTACTGCTATCTACAGGAAGTTAAGCCCTCATGGTATCTTTTATGATTGTCAGCGTACCATGTCCTCCCTAGGTCAGACTTTCAGCCAGTCTGGTCGAAGGCCTCCGGGCCCTGGAACTGGTTGGAAGTTGATAGGGCGTTCTTCGTACAGACCTTCTCTCATCCCGCCATCGAATTGGGCCCGGCATGATTAGGTCTTTAGCCTTATTGGGTGTTTTTGCTCCCTTCGCTTCAGCCCGCTCAGGGGTGCCATCATTCTGACCAGTCACTTGGATGCTGTCAGCCGTCTCAAGTTTCGGATCATCTTTCGGATTGACTTTGGGCTGGACAGGAAGGCCCAAGTTCTGCTGGCTAATCAGCTCGTTGATGTCAGAGTTTCGGGTACCGACGTTGATGCAGTTGCTATTTCCGTCTGAATACAGAGGCATCTTGATGGTGTTCTGTCGCGTCCAGGGCTTGCCGGAGTAAGGGGTCCGCCACTGGTGCAGCAACAACTCAACAGCATCGCCCGAGCCAGTCAGTGTTGCGAGGAATACCCAGTTTCCTTTCTCCCTTTTTCCAAGAGATGCAATGTCGTATGACCTGTTGGCGTGAACTTCTTTTGTAGTGGGTGAGGGTCGCTGAACAAAGAATGGGTCGCAGATGAGTTTGTATTGGTGGCGCCCAGAAGATGTGACAATGACGACGGGAAAGTCTTTCTGCAATTGCTCAATGGTAACAAGAGGAAGACCTTCCTTTGTTCCCTTTGGCGGCTCTGAGATGGCGGAAAGGATGGCATCAACCTGAAGATGGGATTCGTCCTGTCACGACGCTATTAGTATACGAACTTCGGGATGAAATAGGAGCGACTATGTGAAGGGAAATAGGAAGCCCCCAGCGTTGCCTCTCCGAGGAACAAGACTCTTGCTAGCAGTGACGCTGATATTTAGGTCTGGAACAAAAATAGCCAGGTCTCCAGGCAATACAGCGAGAACCTGAAAGGAAGGTAAGGCTGCATGCGATCATCTGTACATACCGGTGTAGGATTTACCCCGTCAAGAAGTAACGGGCCCCAATCATCCCACATCAACTCGTCAAAACTTTTACTGGTCCTTGGGCCGATAGATAAACGTTGCAGGCCAATAGCAGCGCCACGGAGGAAGAACTCTTCCACTGTGAGTGTCTCACTAGCGACGTAGGCTGCGGCCATGGCAATCTGTGCCGTGCTATTCACAAACAGTTAGCATCTAATGAAAGCATCTGTAGAAGAAACAAAAGAGCTTGCTGAGGTATGACAAGAGAACTAACTTACCCGTAGTTGACGGACAAGATCTTGTCCGTGAACAGAACGTCCAAATTTCTTTGGGTGCAAAGTGCTTGGATGCCTGCCCTGGCCTTTGGACTTCGGGCAGAGCCGCCCGAAACCACCACGAGAGGCTTGGAGATGCGTCCTCCTTCAACAAGAGTCACCAGCCGTGAAAGCTGCCGCTCCATTGTACTAAGAGGTCTCTCTAGGCCTTGCGCCCAGGCATCGCTGACCGCTTCGTTCGAAAGCGATATTCTCCAGGTTTTGCCATCTGGAAGCTCAAAGTACCAACTTTTGCCCCAGTTTGCTTGGTCCTGCCTCTTGAAAGCTTGGAAGTCTCCAAAGACCTTTCGCATTTCAGATGGAGGTGCAGGTGTTCCATACTGCTGGCGGTATCGCTTGTCAAACCATCGCCCGATATGGTACTCCCACTGTTCAGAACCACCCCCTGCGCCTGTAAATTGGAAATAGTTGTTAGCCGTGACATATCACCTTGCATGGGAGGGTACTTACCGAATGGCTTCCCAACAGAAAAGAAACTGTTGTCAACTTGTTGGTTGAGGTCTCGGGCAACTCCAAACAAACATCCATTCATGTTGTGGCCGCCGAAGTCGAAGAACATCAGTGAGTTGTACTGGTCATCAGGGTCGAGATCATGAGCGTAGTATTTGTATAGGTATCGCCCCAACGACTCTGTCTCCGTGAAGAAAGCGATGTCGGATTCATCGCTGTCGTGAAAGACCTCAAGAATGATGCCCCGGTAGGCGTCCTCAAAGTCTAAGGTCCATTGGACAGGGATGGTGAGCGCTATCTTGACGATGCGGTACCTCTGTGACTTGCAGATAGCGAGGGCGGCGTTTCGCACAACGGTGACGAGGCCGACGACGCCTTTCCTTAGCTGGTTTTTAAAGGTTGCGTCGTCCTTTCGCTCGGTGAGGTGATGGGCCAAAGGGTATTCTTCAAGGAGCTCGTCGCTTGCACGAGCAAAGACGTAAAAGGCGTATTTGGCGGAGGTCTCCTGGCGGCCGGGATCTCGATCCGGCAGATAGACGGGTAAGGAAACGTCGTCGAAAGGGTAGATGGCAGAAGGAAAGTCTGCGGCATAGTATGTGTTGTCGGGATTCATGCTATCCTTGTTTTCGACGACGACTTCGAGCCCGCTTGCCGTTCGCAGGCAGGCCCGAGTGCTGTAGCTGCCAAGGTCAAGCCCCAGAGTCCTGTGTGTGACTGCAATTAGCACAACCCCAAATTGGGCTCTTTCGGGAGCTTCTCACACGTCCTCAAGCTGAGCGCCGGGATTGCGTCGAAAAGCCATGGTTGCAGTCGGGGATGCCAGTGTCGGTGTGCGCCGGCAGACACCACAAAGACTCAGATGCAAACAGCAAGATTGATGAGGCAGGGAACGCAGAGGTGGGCAGCTACAGTGGAGTTCGCCCCTCCAGCTGGCGAAAGGGCTGCCGGCGACTTGGAGGAAGGAGCGCCCCACAACCCGGAGCCTGTTCGCACGCCGAAGGCTAGGCAAACGACCCAGCGCAGAAGAAATAAAGGCAACCTCAGCCAATGACCTTAAAACCACGAAAGCTACTTCGTACAGCCTAAGCGAGTTGACGAGCAGAAACGACAGATCGATTTCGAAGCCCAGCTATTTGCCGCTTTGCGGCAGGGATCCGTTGCCACGCGCAGCCGGCAGCTGAGATTTGAGAACCGGCGGAGAAAGCAAACAACGACGACCTGGGGCACTTCCCCTCCGGCTACCAGGGCACCCCACACCACAGCAACGGCAGGCAGGTGCTCTTCTGGCCTGCTGGCCTCTCTTTTCGAACCGACCCTCTTGGTTCCGCAACTCTTCCCCCATCCAACGCCGCTGTACTACGGACTTAGAGACGGTTTCTTACGATGGATTACCAACCGCCTCCCGAAAGATCCCCCCCGGGCGGATCGGGGCCCACACCCACGCTGGACGAGTTTAGAACCATGCTCGACAAGATAAACCGTGAGCGAGATCGCGCCGCAAACAAAATGGACGAACAGCTGTACTCTATCATCACAGCGTACCGGAGCGCAGACCAGGTTTTCGTCGACCGCCACTCGGCGTGCCTGCAAGACCTCCTCATGGCTTACCCTCTGGCCGCTACAACATGCCCATGGGCCAGGCCTTGCGCAAATGTTCCTCACCAGGGCTCGTTCTTTCATGGGGGGCTGGTCATTCAATTTCACCCCTCCGGTTCTGAACTGGGAGCAAACATGATCGGCGATACATCTACGCCTCCGTCGCCCAATGCAACACCCGAAGTCGCCCAATCCCAGCCGAGCTCTGTCTTTGACAGCGCCATTCCGCCAATCCGGGATCGATCCCCCTCTGTCTCGGAGCCCACATCTTCCCCACTGTCTGAAACGACCTCGTCACAATTCAACTCATACGAACAGGATCCTCAAGATAGCCCGCATCAACCTTCTTCCCCCTCCACGCATCGCGCTGCCGCGCCGAAGTCACAGCCCATCCAGCCGCAAACACGTCAACACTCCCCAGACGAGCCCGCACCGTCTCAAGTCGTCCCCTCTGGCCCGAAACCGAACCCGCCTCGGCCTCCCCAAGCATCCAGAAAACGCAGAAAGAAATACCCACTAGCCCGCAAAGGCATCGCCCGCTGTTTTGATTGCAATCGCCGCAAGGTTGGATGCAACCGCGGCTTGCCATGCGACGCATGCAAGGCCAATGGCAGATTGTGTCGTTACCCTATTGATCCCAAATGCAGTGGGTTCCAAGGGGTAGGCGAGAAGTATGTCCCATGCGCGAAGTGTAAGAATGCTGGGAAGGAGTGTCAGTATGATTCTGGGGTGCTTGCGTCAGGTGCCAGTCACCCTTTGGTGGGAGCGGATGTGGAGAGGAAGGAAGGTCGTGGTGGAGGGTAGAGATTGACGCTGACGATGTTATGACAATGGGTTGGGCTATTTACAGTGTTTGGGGGGGTGGATGTCCACATTTGGTTGACTTTGGTACCGGGCGCTTGATCCTAGCGGATATTAACATGACTTTACGGCAAGACCTCATCGACGTGATGAAATTGGAACACAGTAGTAGTATTTATTAAGGGCGAAGGCCCAGCCGCAACCTCTTCCTTGGTCTCTCAATATCGTGAGAACCATCGGGTGCTTTTCTTGGTAAATCTGGCCTGCCATATGGGTTCTGTGACGACTCTCAACTTGATAGTCCAGCTGACCAGGCTGGTGTGGACCTCCGAGCAGGCCCCATATCCGGCGCTCGGCTACTGGTCCGCTGCAAAGGGGGGCGCCTGTATCGGCGACGGCGTGGGTGTGGCGAAGGCTGGAGGTCCTCGGCGTATTCTCTCGCCAAACTCATTGTCTTGTCCTCCAACTACCGGCCTCTACCTGGCTTGCAACGTATCCAAGATACCCGCCAAGGCTTTCTTAGCAGGGCCTGAGTCGGCATCTTCATCATTCCAGTCTTCAGGCCGATCAGGATATCCTGGAATGTTGAGCTCTCTAATGTCCTGGTTTCTCCTCCCAACTTGTGCAGTGTTGGAAGACGGATCCATGTAAAGGGGCAGGATCATCGGTTCCAAGCCCGTCATCTGTTTGTGGCGGTGGCTGTAGAATTGGTACCACTGCACTAACTTCAGCAATACACCGTCGTCCGTCTCGATAAGAGACGGGAATACCCACCATTTGCCCTGCTTTGGACAATTGAAGGAGTAAGTCGTATGATCCGTGGTGTGAAACGACATCCGTTCTAGGACAACCAGACTGGATTTCGTTGCCTTCCACGGTGCCTGCGTTGTCAGGCCTACTGGAGTGGTAGGGATGACATACGAGCTTGTATTGCTCACCCCCTCTGAGTTTGATTGATTGGTCACCCTTACCAGGGGGCCTGTTATCATCTCGATCGACGTTCCAGTCGTCGATGTCGACGAGTTTAGTCGCCATGTTTTCCCACTTACTGGTGGGGTTCGATCGACGTTGAAGCGCAATAGCTGCGCCACGTTGAAGGAACTTCCGAACAGTCAAAAGGTTACTAGCTGCGAAAGCGACAGCCCTTGCAATCCTGGCAGAGCTGTATCCTGTCAGTAGTCCATTCGGAAAGGGGAAGGAGGGGGAAGAAATAAACGTAAGCTGCTAATCGACATACCTATAATTGAGTGGCGAGAACTCGTTCGTGAACTTGACCTGAAGGCCATAGTACGCGCAGATAGATATAATCATCATCTTTGTATACGGGTTACGAGCTGACCCGCCAGAGATGACTACCAGACACGGTCCCTCAAGGCTGCTCTTTTTGACGAACCTGTTAGTTCTGGTGACCTCCTCCAGAAAAACCTCCAGAGGTCGACGTAGCCCTTTCTTGTATGCCCTGACAATCTCGTGTCTAGCCAACGTCATCCGGCGGTCAACCTTACCATCTGGCGCCAGCACGTGAAAGACCCCATTTCCGGGAAGCTTTCCGGGTCTTCACGCTTGACCTTGAGGTTCATTTCGTTGACAAACCTTTCCCACTCACTTTCGGGGACATCGGCCTTGAAGAGTTTGTCATATTGGCGGTCGAACCATTCGGAAATGTGCCACTGCCACTCCTCGGAACCTCCGGTAGTGCCTGTTTGGGAGTGTAAGAGCATTTCTCACCGCACTCTATGAGAGATCATGATGGAATGCGAGAGGGTGGGTCATGGGGATGAAAGGGGGCCGGAAAGCGGCACTCGCTGCGACGATGGCTTGAACGAAGACTGGACCAGAAGTTGACTATCTAAACTTGAAGCAGTCTTACCAAATTGGTAGCCACTCTTGAGGAAGGAGGTAAACTCTGGGTTTTTGGCGTCTCTGGCAAGAAAACATCAGGTGTCATTCTGTGCGGCCCCAAGAGTAATGGTTAGCAGACAACACAAACTGGACGTTGGGGGGGCGGACTAACAAGGCAATGCCCTCCGAAGTCGGAGATGAGGAAGGACTTAAACTCGGGCTGCGAGTCATCGTCCGGGTGCAGCTCATCGGCAAATTTCTTCAGAAGCAGCTGGGCATCGGGCCTCAGACTCTGTAAGGAAGAAGATGTTGGACTCATCGACGTCGACAAACACGGACTTGACAATATCCTGGTATGTGGTTTCGAACTCCAGGGTCCATTGCACTGGGATTGTGAGCCCGATTCTTATGATGCGCATCCTCTTCGTCTTGCAGAGATGTTGAGCCTGTCTTTGCATCTTGCGCAGAATCCCTCGGATGCTGCCCTTCAGAAGCTGCCTGGTATTGCCGTCTTTGAGAACGTGTTCCCGGATGAACCGTGCCTGCGGGTGGTGCTTCAGCAGGTCGTCGGATTTATGGACCAGAGCATAAAACAGATATTTCGCTGGGACCTGGAGGAATCTCGGAGCTCGCAACGTGACAAAAGCCGAGAAGTCGGCGGCGTAATGGGTGCCCCCGGGACTGACGTTCTCTTCCTGGATCTCAACTGCGAAATCCTCACCATCGCGGTTTCGTACCAGCCATGCACGGGCACCGAAGGTCCCAATGTCAATGCCGAGGGAGCTGTCGTACGAGAAAACTGTGAGCATGCTGCGTGCAGGAATGGGGAAACATAAGAGGAAAACCCACGCTTCATCTAAGATTGCTTTGGTAGGCGGCACCTGACGATTCGATGGCACCTGCATCGTGGACGGCACGGACTGCATTCGCGATGAGTGAGGTAGGCTTTCGGAGCCAAATGGGACGGAAAGCCGCCTAAAGTAAGATGGTAGGTAATACCTAACTCAGCAGCGGCTGTGCACAAGTTTTGTAATAGTGAAAAGGAACCGTGGAACCAGCTTGGGAGAAATGGGAGGGAAAGGGAGGACACTGTTGTGTGTCTCGCACGGGCCACCCACCAACAAATGGAGCAACTGAGCCGTTGGAATTCCTAAATCCAAGCCAAAGCCCTCGGGTGCAGCCTCCCGCACGCTACGCCGTTTGTCCAGAACGATCAATCGCAAATGATTGGTCCTGCCTTTAGCAAAAGCTGGGACATTGCATCCCGGCACTACTCCCTAGTTCACCAAAGAATCTGGAAAGTGAGGGAACGCAAACACGCCTCCACTGCACTTTTCTCTCACGGTTGTTTTCGCCCTTCACTTTTTTTTATCTTTCCCCTATTTTGCCCATTTCAATTTCACATCATAGCTATTATTCCCTCTCTGGGCGGTATGTCTTCCCAGAAGCGTACAATATCAGACCTCGAGGGTCAGGCCAGAGAGCTGCTGCGGGATCGGTACAGCGAGTTGCAGCAAACACACGACCAGGGATCAACTCCCCATATTACGAATCTGTGCCAGAGTATCCGGGTATTGCAGAAGGAAGGCGAGATGCTGGCCGATGCCCAGGCAGCTCTGCTGAGAGACTTTGAGGCGGTCCATGGCCGTGTTGACTCTGAGGCCCATCCTTGGGCCAAGCCTTTCGATCCGTTCATGGGTGGGTCCATTACCGCGGAGGGACTTGACATTCGCTACGAACCCGCTGAGTTCGCCAGGAGTCCAGACAGCTTTGGTGATGCCCCGATGCATGCGAGCATGAGCTCCACGAACGCAATATTGCCACCGGCACCACCTTTTTCACTCCCGCTCCCGGCAATCGCCGAGCCAGAGCCAGCCGCCGTCCTCCCGTCCTCGACACTGGCACTGGGGGCTGCATCAGCGCCGCGTTCCACCAGACATGGAACCAGCACTACGGTGCCGTCACAGCCACCGCCACCGTCGCCGTCGCCTCCAAGACAACCGCCAAAACAAAGGAAACGACCAGCAAGACGGCAACCACCGGCACGGCGACGGCGACAATTGCGATCAGCATCACTGCCGCCCCTGCAAGACCGCATACCAGAGCGAGTTAAGATAAATCCTCGATGCGCCGCCAGAAAAGTCCAATCTCAACTTAAACCTTCCCCTTCCAGCGCGGACTTCAACAAACTCCGCTCTCCCTTCCCCTGCTGTGCGACCCAAGGTTTCAAAACGGGGTGCACCTCGTCCCAGGAAAATATGCATCCCCTGGCGTAAAACTCCAGGATGCGGGAGAACGTGCGACCATGGAAAGACCTGTGCGGCGTGCATCAGGAGGGGAACCACGGCGCAGTGTGTGTGCCCTAAAGAGATGGAATGCGATTCTTGCAAGAAGGACGGGGCGGAGTGTTCAAAGTGAGTTGAGTGCAAGAGGTGTAAGGGAAAAGGATGGGATTGTCGGTATTCGCTGCCGGACGCAGCAGGGGTGGGGACAGCGCCGGAAGTGGATACCGTGGTGGGATCAAGCCGTTCACGTCCCAGTTTGATGGCGGTGTTCAAGAAAGACGGAGCTGGCTGGACGGTCAAGATGACACACAGTTCCAAGGGGGTCATGATGTCAGGAGGTGGCTGGTCGTGGCACTGATGGGTGGCTTCTTGGTCTTGTGATATTGATATTATTGATGGCACGGACAAACTTGGACGGGGCAAGGGCGGTGCGGTGCTGGCTTGCCGGGGGCTCTTGTTCTACAGAAGAAATGGCAAGAAATTTTCCTTATTAGTTCTAATGCATGATGGTCAACCAAGACGACAAGGACTTTGTACCTATTCAGCAACGGAGGCACGGCCGACGGTAAGGCATGCGTGCGGTCAAGGCAGACTCCGAGTCGACATACACATTCTATTGGTCGGTTGAATTGCGGTGCTGCCAAGCCAATGGCCCCTCTCTTACCCAGATAGGTGATTGGATGCCGAATCAAGCCGCAGCCAACCATCGCCTTCGCTGCGCATGCAAGTTGCCCCTTTCGGCCACAGGCAGTGGCCGGTTGGTTCCCGATCTAGGCGGCCGAGGTTGACACGGATATAACAACAGGTCAACCCCCCCTTTCATCTGCGCTCTGATGCAGTTTCTCTTCAGCTTATCTAATGGCTTCTTCTCGGTTCCATTTCTCATCATTTCCCATCATCATCCTCATCATTCTCCTCTTCACCATCATCATGGAGGCTCAGGCCCCGGAAGACCCGACTGAGCGGCAAGCGTGGATGGCGACTATGTACTACTCACATATCCGCGAGCAAGCCCGCCAAGGCGCGGGAGGGATGTGGCTTTCCGCGTGGAGTTTGTGCCAGTCCATCAACACCAGATTCCACCTCGGGGCACAGTCATCTGAATACCTGGAGCGGGATATGCATCACATGTGGTACACTTACTGCCATGCAGGCAGTACGCACCCTTCTCCTTGAACGGACGATGAACATTATTATAACTTGACTGACCACCTGACTGGACAGTGAACATCCCCGAAGATAGCCCTGAACAAGATCGTTTGGCTTTGCAGATCATCCAACTACGTGAGCAGGGCCTGCTGGTCCGAGATCAAACTGCAGACGCCGAGTCTAGGGGCCTCACACGGGGGACAACAGCCGACGGCGACGTCTGGACCGACTTACCCTTCATGATCCCTGACATGACCAAACACTGGCTCGACGAACACGCCGGCATGAGCTCTGCCCAACGCATCAGCTTCTCCAAGTTCATCGCCAAGCTGGCTGCTGCCGGTGCTGGGCGAAACGACGGCCTTTGCGGCATCGCGCTGCTGACTTTTCGCGAAGCCCTGGAGACGGATCGCCCCTTGGGCATCTCGGCGGACCAAGAACAAGCCGAAGATCCGGAGAGACATGACGCCGACCTCACCATTGCCGCGTATCTGCCGTGTGTGACTGTGTGGCTTGCCTGGGCCGGGGAGAAGATCATCCAGCTCTCTGAGAAGAAAAAGGCCTTGTCGAATACCGAGCCTGGCCCGCTGTTCCGGAACGCCAACACTGCGTCAGACACGTCTATTGGGTTCTCTGCTGAAAGATGGATCTTCTGGCTGTCTCGACTTGAGAGTCTGTCCAAGTCTTTCCAAGCTTCTGGGGAGGACACTCTTTCTGTTTATGCAACACGCATGATGGATAACATGCTCAACATAGTTGATGGCGTGGGAGGACAGCTGAAGAAGGACCTGGCGGCGGCTTATTCGAGTGGATTGGTGGAGTATCGTGTCGTGCCCATCCGTGGCGTGCATTAGGGTCAGAGCCCAGCGCCCAAGTGATGCTGCCCGTGTTACTTCGTTTGTTTCACACATTCATATGTTTCCGGTGTCGTATGGTTCTGCATCCTTTGTAATATCCTCGTTCTGTCTTGTATTCTGTCGCTCCAGATAGTCTTGTTAACGTTGTATTTACATTGCCTCGACGAGTCACTGAAGCTGACACGCCAGAGTTCCACTCAAACAACACAGCTCCTCCACACACCAGCAAAAAGGGATCAACTCCACAAAACGTGTCAGATGCAAAAATACATACAATACCAGGGGTTCGCTGGTCGTCAGCGACCCAACTACTAGTCTAGCCCTCACTGACTTATCTATGGGAGAGCGGACGGGATCCCGAGTTCTCCAGTGGGTATGGTCGTATGTGACCTTTTGTAAACGGTAGCCCCTTTTGATGGCGCCAAAGCAATTAGCTCCACACATCGTTTTGAGTACCCTCTACCCCGACCACCCCCTGGCAAATTTATAACTCCCGAGAGCCTGATAGTGGGCAGAATATACAGCCCTCCTACTAAGCTTCGATTGAATTCCTGGTAGGCTTATTCCCATAGGTCGGTACTTAGGCCCCTTTGCAAATATTTGCATTGCGAATGGCACAATCAAATCCTCGTTTCAACCTAGAAGCGTGCCAATCCCAAATCTTTACTTTCCAGCACACGATGAATGAGAAGTCTTCCTTCATTTTGCTGTCGAGTAGGCATCGCACGGTATGTAAAGCAGTTTGTCTTTTATGCTGCGCCAGGGCAAGGCAGACTTGCAGAAACTTAGAAATGCCAACTCGGGCAGCTTGTGGAAGCGCCCGGGGTTGAAGAGGCTGGATAGTGAGTGGTACCTGGTAGAACCCCTTTATAATCTGCACCTGGTTCGCGGGATCTTCCAGGGTACATTAGGGGCTTCGCGCGGATAAACAACCACAGGAGTTGCCCCTTCCACATGTGAGTGGTCAAGTGCATTTTGGGTCTGTCGCTCGTGACCACTGTGGTGCTCAGCCCTCTGTCAAGATGGGGTCCTGCAGCGCGTGGCCGGCCCCACATTCCAGGCTCCCCACAACTAGCGGGAGACGGCAGCGGCAGGTGCACCGTTCCTTCCCTGCCACCGATAAGCCCGCGGTAGCGTCTGGGAAGTGTGCACGCGGATTTCCTTAACAGTTCGAGACCTACAGTCTTCAGATTTCCGCAAGAATGGCAGCGACCTTGCCAAATGCAGCGACTGGGTGTGACAAAGTGCGTTATTTGCAGCAACTTCACCAATCAACATCTCCCCCACATTGAAGGTGCATCATCTGAGAGACTGCCATGCACGCCGAGCTGTATCCTTTACCCCCCCTGTTCGTTCGTCAGTGACCAGTGGACGGGGGACGGGGGACGGGGGTCGCTTCAGTCCCTCTTGGACATAGTGTGACAGGCATCCGCATCTGCTCCTTCCCCTCTCTGTTTCTCTCTCTCGCACGCGCTAGGGGGAGAACGAGAAAGTCAAGAGACGCTATGCTCATCAACATCAACAACACGGCCGAGCTTGCGGCATGGTCGACGGGCGCCTTTTTCGCGTGGTATGTCGTCACTAGCTTCATCAGTTGGTACCGACTGCGGCACGTCCCTGGCCCGTTCCTGGCGGGTTTCTCGTACCTCTGGCACCTGCGCAAGTACGCGCTCAACGGTCACGGCGGACCGCTGTACGAGAACCTCCACAACATCTACGCCGACGGCGGGCCCTTCGTCAAGATTGCGCCTGGCTACGTGGTCACCAACGATCCCGAGGTCTTGCGCCTGCTCGCCGCCACCAAGAGCCCGTATGGCCGCCACGACTGGTGGAAGGCCGGCCGCTTCCATGCCGAGTACGAGAACCTCGCCTGCATCGTCGACACCCAGGAGCACGACATCCTGAAGGCCAAGACCGCCAGCGGCTACAGTGGCCGCGAGGCCGGCTCCGACTTCGAGCCCGCCATTGACGAGCAGATCGCCGCCCTGGTCGCCCTCGTCCGCCGCAAGCACATGTCTGACGCCGATACCCTGAAACCCACCGACATGTCCGCCCTGATGCGCTGCTTCACCCTCGACGTCATCACCCGTCTAGGCTACGGCAAGTCCTTCGGCCACCTCGAGAACGGTGAGGATGTCGTCGGGTACATGACAGGCGTCGACGACGTCATGAAGTACCTGGCCCTCGTCCTCGACATCCCTCTGTTCCGCAACATTGTCTTCAACCCAATGGGCCTGCGCCTGATCGGCCCTAAGGAAACCGATAAGACCGGCCCCGGCCGTGTCCAGGGCGTCATCCACCAGATCGTGACACAGCGCTTCAAGGAAAGAGAGCAGGACAAGTCCAAAACCTGGAACGACATGGTCGGTGGCTTCATCCGCAACGGACTCACCCAGCACGAAGTCGAAGGTGAAGCCAACCTCCAAATCCTCGCCGGCTCTGACACCACCTCCAACACCCTCTGCTGTGCCATCATGCACCTCTCCATCACTCCCCACGCATACGGTGCGCTTAAACGCACCGTCGCCGATGCGATTGCCGCCGGGAATGTCCCCGCCGATCGCCCCATCACCTTCGAGCAAGCCCTTAAACTCCCCTACCTGCAGGCCGTCATTCTGGAGGCTCTCCGCATGCGATTTCCCGTTAATTACGGAAATTATAAGGCGGTCCCTCCTGGCGGCGACACAATCAAGGGCGTGTACTTCCCAGCTGGAACGGCAATTGGGCATAACTCGCTGGCCGTGACGCGGAATTCGGAGGTGTTTGGGAAGGATGTGAATCTGTTCAGGCCTGAACGATTCATGGAGCCCGAGTGTGATGCCGAGACGAAGGCGTATCGAGTTAGGAGCATGGATATCCTTTTCGGCGGTGGAAGGTGGGCCTGCAGTGGGAAGCAGATTGCCATGTTTGAGCTGAACAAGCTGCTTTTTGAGGTAAGTTTGTCTTTCATGCAAGAGGGGATTGGCTCGGGTGGGTGATAAATGCTGACAGGGAAACAGTTGATGAGGCAGTTTGACTTCCAGGTTGTCAATCCCCTCACCCCATGGACGGAGTTGCATTTCAGCACTCCGAGGTTTGTGGACGCGTTTTGCAGAATTACGGAGGCCGATTGGAACAAAGCTGCTTGAGTGAGAGATTAGTGGTAAATTTTTAGCTTGATGGGACACATGATCCGAAGGGGCTTGCAAATTTACGTGTCGAGGAGAATAAATAGACACCATATAGGAAGGCATTTTGGCTACTGTGCAGGCGGTCAACATAAGTTTTGGAGCTGCTGATATTGGTGTCGGTAACATACGATGGATACAATGTAACTATTTACTGGAATAGAACACAAAGGGACGCAAGATATACATAGGAGGAACCGATCCGTCGCTACTCACCAACAGAGACACAATTTCCGGGGCTCACCATGAGGCATCCTCCCTCCCCTTTCCCCTAACCATTACAGACCGCAAAAACCTGCACCAAAACAAACACCCTCCCCCCGCTCTACACTCAACCATGATGCCCTCCCCCGGGGGGGGTAACAACCTCGGCGTCGGCGCCGGCAACACCTTCGCCCCCTCCAGCACCTACAACCGATGCCACTTAGTCCTATAATCCGGAATCGCCCCCTCCCTCGCAAACTCCCACAGCGCATCAAAATCCCTGCAATGCCTCAGCGGATGAAAATCCGCTAGCGGCACCGTATACCCCTCCCGCTAATTATGCGTCACAATGTCACTACTCGCCTGATACAGCCATTTCACCACCCTAAAATCCACACCACGAATTCCCCTTTCCTTCTTCGGAACTGAACAGTTGCCGCCTTATCCTGAGACAGACTGAGCTAGACTGAGCGAGGGGGTCACTGTTCTGAGCTGCCTCGGCTATAGTTGCCACGGTCTAAAATAGCCGTGGAGTTGCAAGGACCCAGTTTTGGGGCCTCGCCCACCACCACCTAGCCGCGATTTCCTTCACTCTAACAACAGCAGAGAAAAACCTATAGTTTTACCACATTGATAAAACACTGTTTTGTATATAATATTTATCTTTTCCAGTATCTCTAAGCCTGTTATGCCTAGGTCGAATTATTCATTTTTCTAAAACAAATAATCCTGTGGAACGTTTTGGCTGAGGAACAAGGGGCTTAGGAGCAGTGGAAGTGCAGTTGCAAAGTGACTTGATTTGGTAGAAAAGGGGAGTGTGAAGCACTCCCCAGTTATATACAAATGGAAGCTCCCTGTGTGTGGGGAGAGCACATAATCTAAGGCCCCTGCGCTCTAGGTAAGCCTGGAGCGGTAAGGCGCCTGTGCGCCTGAGCGCTAAGAACTGCCGTTGCAGTTCGATATACCCCCCAGGTGCTCAGAATGCAGTTCTAAGCGCCTGAACGTTCGAAAAGAAATTCGCTGTAGATAGAAAATAATGAGGTCCGGAGGCTAGTTAAGCCTGTAACTTCCTAAATTATACCGCTTAAGTTAGTGCGTAGTCGCGTTTTCGGCACGCGTTAAACCTAAAACGGTAAGCTTATGTAATGGTTTAAGCTTCTTAACTTTATACTAAAAGCTTATAATCTTTCCCCGTTTGTTTACTTTCTTTAAGTAAATATAAAAAATTAAGAATATTATTATTCTTATCCCTATTTCCAGTTATTATAGCTAATGTAAAGACTGTGGGCTTACACCTTAAGAAAACGTAAGTCTTGCTTTTTCTGCTTGAAAAAACTGTCGTTTCTACTTACTAACCTGCTTTTACGCCTTTTAAATCTTATTAAAAGCGTAATTAGTCTTGTTTGTAAGTGTTTTTACCGCTCTTTCTTCTATTTTAATTCTAACTAATTATAGTTAAAAGCTTCTTAATAAGTAGAGAGCGCTTATAGTGTAAGTTTTACTTATTCTTATCGTTTAAAAGTAATAGTTAACTTTAATTTAAGTGTTAAGAAGCTTACACCCTATACCTGTACCCTGACCCTGTCGTTTAAGCCGTTTAGCTTAATCTTACCTACTTGTTTACCCTTTTATTAAGAGGAGGATAAGGATAAGGATAAGGAGGAAGAGGAGCCTCCTGTAACTCCTTATTACTTTACTTATAGTGCAGCTAGTCTGTAAACCCTTATATAAGTTACTCTTTTCTTTTTAATAAATGTTTAACTTACTAACTTTAAAATTAGTAAATTAGCTTAATCACCTGCTTACTGCGCCCTTAAGTCCCTGCACCCCGCTCTGACTAATAAGTGTAGTGAGGCTTGCTTTAGGTGCCTTAAGAGTGTTATCGTTAGTAATAATAATAGTTACTGTTTTGACTATATAAGTGTTTCGGCTTACTGTATTTATTATATAAGCGGACACTTTTATATAAAGGTATACGTTCTCTATAAACTTATTTACGTGCTTTACTAACCTGTTATTTAGTCCTTTCTTAATAAAGCCTTTCGTTAAGAAGTTCCTTACTGCCGTAACGGCTAGTACGTTAGCTTCTGTAAGTATAGTGTATTTTATAAGCTATTTTATTCTAACTGCTTATATTAGGAGTTTAAGAAATAAAGGGTAGTGCTATATACGCTCCTTACAGAGCCTTTAGCTCTGTAAAGTAGAGAGGAGTTAGTTAAGGGTACTGTCGTTAGTGGTGTAGGGAGCTTTAGCTCTTTTAAGGAGTAGGCTATAACTTTAATTAGTAAGCTTATCGATCTGGTAAGTTACGTTTAGGTATACTGTCTAGCTGCCTATTGTTTTTATTTTATTATTTATTGTGCTTTCGGGTGCAGATACGCTATTACGCGTAGAGATTACAGGAGCAGTGTTCCTTTAATCTTTTAGCTCCCTTATAACAGTTCCTTTACTTTTATAACTAATATAATTAGTGTCCTTTAACTTTATAAGCGTTACGAAGTGCTTAAAGTGCTATTAAGAGAGTAGTTTAGTGAGTTTATCGGCTGGTATCTGTTATATAAGTAGATACGTAACTTTAAACGAGCTTTTCACGTGCTCTTAATAAGCTTATATATTGTAGATATCGATGTGCTAGAGTTTAGTGTTTACTCTCTTATTCTTTTTAACTATTAGCTGTATCGTTTACTAATTATTGTAAAAGATCTTTTATATTAGATTAAGCTTATAAGCAATATCTGTTATAAGCTTTTTAAATGCTATTGTTTCCTTAACTGCGTATGTAAGTGTAAGTAACTTAGCTTTAGTTAAGGACATCGTAACTATATATTAACGAGTAGTTTTCTAATTAATTACGTTACTAAAGAGTATTATAATATACCTTTATAATAAGCAGCATATCTTTATATTATCTGTGAAAGAAATATTATTAGTAATTATAAGAATCTTTTGCCCTACTCCTTTATACTTAATCTTTATATACTGTAAGCTGTATAAGTACTTAATTATCTACTTTACTGCAGTTAGGTGCTTTAAGCTTAAGTTAATAAAAAACTGTAAGAGGATAGAGGTTGAAAAGGTTACGTTTAATCGAATTATAATTACTATATATAAAATAGATCTTATAAGCTCTTAATACTCTTTAACTTTTACTTTTAATACGTTTCCTGTATTCTTAAGGAGTTTTACGTTAAAGAGGGGAATATTTAAGAACATACCTTTTAAAAGGTTATACTGTTTAGTAATCTTCTTAATGTATTAGTTATAGATTAGTTAAAGCTTTCGTTTACTTTAGTTCTTAATTACTTAAATATTAATAAAGCTAAAGATCTCTCCTTTTTTATGGACTTTATACTGTATGCGGAGCTCCTATATAATTACTTCTGCAGCTTTACAGTACTCTTTTGCAAATATTACAAGGTAGTTATTTACGTAAAAGAGCATAAATATAGTTTTACTTTTATTAAACGTAAGGTATAGCTCTTTATTTAATAAGGTAAGGTTAAGCTCTTTTAGTGTTAATGTAAACTCTTTATATTACAGTAATAGCAAGTCTTATAAGCTATATAACGCTTATTTAAGCTCGTAATAGAAGTTTTCTTCTTTAAAGCTATTTAGAAGCTTATATATTACTAAGGAGTTATCGTCTTACGTAATATATAAGAAGGCCTAAATTATATCGAATTACTAGATTTCTAAGTCTTATTAAACGGTAAACGTTATTATTATTTTAAATAAATAAGCAGTTAAAGTCGCTATATAGGTATTCTAAAGTGTATTAACTTCTTAAAGGTTACCTCTTACGTAGATCTTAACTTTATATTTCTTAAGCGTGTTATCTTTGCAGAACTTATAAGTAAATACTTATTTAAGTAAGAGTAGCTGTAAGAGCGCTATAGTACGCTTTATCTTACGTTACGTTCCTTTATAAAAGAGGTGCTGTATCTTAGCTTAGTATACCTCTTTAAACTTAAGGTTAAACGTATGGTTTTTAAGATCCCTTTAATGCTTTAGAAGCTGCAGTTTAGAGAGGTTATCTCTATAGAGGTAAGGTAAGCTTAAAGCTACATTAAACCTTATTTTTACTTAAAGCATTACTGTTTAAAATATAGTATATAATATCCTGTAAGTTTTACTCCCTTTTTTAACTACTGTTTACTAATTAGGTAAGAACGTTATAAAGAAGCCTGCAGAGCTCTTATTGAAAACTAAGTAGTTAATCCTTACTTTATTATAGATCTGAATAGTGAATGTATAAATTATTAACTTAAGCGATCTAAGGGGAGTTAGCTGCCTTTAAAGTTTCCTGCTTTATCTTAAAGTAAGAGAGTAGTTAATTTATAAACGTATATTTTATATTTCTAGCTCTGTTACTGTAATAGTATCTTTAGTTAAATCTTCTAATAAGGTATCTTTATACTCCTTTAAAACTTCGTGTTTAAAGGTTATAAACGTCTTATTGTAACTATCCTCTTACAGGTAATTACTTTCCTTAGGATTTATATATAACTTTATATTATTAATAGAAGCCTTATCTAACTGTTCTAAAGTTTCTTATTATCTAGACCTTTACTTAAAGAGCTTTTTAATCTCTTTAAGCTTATTACGATCTACAGAAGGTAATTTAGCATGTTTGTTAACTAAATAAAGGTATAAACCTTAAGTCTAAAGTTAAGTTTTAACTTTTAACGTTAACTTTAAGGTTAAAAGTCTTAATTCGGTGCTTATAAAGCTTTCCTTAAGCTCTGTAAGCTTATCCTTAATCTGAAAGAGTACTGTTCTATCTTTAAGTGCGCTTACTCTTAAGTTCTAACCCTTAAAAGTATCTTCATTATTAGATTTAAAGGTTAGAGCTTTATTATTAGTAAGTGTAAGTGCAGTATTTAGGTTTAGAATATTAGTAAGAAGCTTAAGTACAGATAAAGTGTCTTATATCTGTAGCTTGATTTCGATAAAGTTAAGTAACTGCTAAGTAATTTGCATTAGTAGTGCTTTTGCTTCCTTACTCTCCTTCTTATAGAAGAGCTTCTTATTAAACATTATGTTACGTATTGTAAGTACCGTTTTCAGTTATGGGCACTAAATGTAGTAGATGTTAAAGGCTATATATTTAACTAAGTACTTAATGTTGAACTGGTGCAGTGATGCAACAGGGAAGAAACCACAAGGAGAACCACAACCACAGAACGGTGCTGTCGGCCTGAAAGGCCAACTCCCAGGCCACTGGTCCTCCGATCGGAGGGACACAAATGCAACTGACGTAGAAAAACAGATACGTACCTAATATGGAACAAAACCTTATATATAACGGTGCCTAGCATGAAACGGAGCCTAGCATGGAATAACAAAGGAAACGCAACCGTAGATCAGGTCATCTTCCTTTAATCGAAGGGCCAAAATGTCACTGGGCTTTCAATGGGAGGTCTTCGTGGTGAAAATCGTCGGAATGATGATTGTTAAAAGAAGCGCGGTTTAAAGAACCGCGCGGCGCGGCCCCTTTTTGACGGTGGCACGCGCCAGAGAACACATCGCTATGTACATAAGCGGCTACAGTAATATTACATACAGAGCCCAAAAAGAACGACAGGGTCGGCCTGAACAAACGCCCTAAGTTAATGTGCCTTTAAGGTTTAGTCTTAAAACTAAGCTTATCTTACTCTGCCTCTTACCTCTTATTAAGAACGTAAGCTTAGTACCTGTAAGTGTAGATCCCACTTTAATCTAGGTAGTAATTATTAGCTAGGCCTTTATTAAGCTTACTTAACGGTATGTATTACTGGAAGTATTATTTAAACCATTTATAAAGCTTCTCGTTAAGTGACTGTGACGACCCTGCAGGCCGTCACTTGGGCCGGGGCGGCCCGACGAATCCCCCGCAGAAGGAACAGTGTAGGAAGGCAGTACGCACGGTACTGCGCACTGGGCCAGGGGTGCAAAGACCCGAAGCCCCTACAACCAATCGTTGAGTGATCACTCTGATCTCGCCAAGGGCACGGTGATCACAGTGATCAGAGGCATTCTGATCACTGTGATCACTCTTCGTGTTAAGTGAGCACAGTGATCAAGGTACGAAGTACCCTGTAGTTAGTTAGTATAGATAGCCATGGTTATGCCCACAACCACCGTGAGGGACTCCAGTTCCTCACGCTAGTATTTAATTGTTCATTTATGTCCTACTGTTCAGACTCACCTCTGTGCATTATAGTGACAGCAACCTACAGTGACATTGAACCCCCGTCTAGGAGTGCTAGCTCAACAAGCCGTCTTCGGAACGCCCCTTACTTGTTGGCGTCCTGCCATACGTTCTGTCTTAACCCGCGCCAGTCCTCTCAAGGCCTGTGTCGGGTGCAGGTCGTAATAGTGACGTTTAGTTATTTTGTTAGTTAGGGCTTATCCTGTGTAGGTAAGTAATTACTTATACGCATTTAAGCTAGATTGATTTAAGAAAGTTTACTCCCTCCCTTATTTTAATAAATTTCACGATTAGCTCTTAGCTTACGCGTTCGCTTTTATTATTCGGTTTATATGTATGTGATAAAGTAGCTTCGATTTCGATTCCTTCTTCGATTACTTAAAGCTGATATAACGTATATCTCTTAATTACGATTGTTAAAGTCTCTTAATCTTAATGTACGATATATATAGTAAACCTAAACTGCTGTTTTACCTAGTTTACGAAACTTTTAATAGTTTTAAACACTTCTAGCCCTTTCTTATCCTCTAGTGGATAATAGAAGAGCTTCCTACTGTACTTATCCTTAACTATAAGTAAGTAAATTAATTTATCTTATACTCTTTTAAAGTAGAAAAGGTCCTAGCTGATTTGCAGGAATGGTCTGTAGGAGAATCCTTCGGAACGGTATCTTAAAACAATTTATTACAAGTATGTAAATGCGTAATGTTTACAGTTAATAATCTTTATACCTATAATTATAACGTTACGTATTTATTTAACGAGTTTCTTAAGAGCTTTTAACTTTAAGTACTTTACTTAAGTATGTTAAAGGTGCTTTATATCCTCTTAAAGGCGTAGCTATTACTGTAAGTGCTTTACTCCTTATTTTATTATAGTTATTAATATAGTACTTATAACGCTTACAGTAAAAGGTATTAAGAAGCTTAAATAAGTGAAAATAGGAGTGTATTATAAAAATACTAAATTATACCGTTACTTTAGCTTCTTCAGTATTACGTTCTGTTTTATATTACTGTAACGAAATGTGTAGTTAAACCTATAATACTAAGCTTTAGCTTTAGTAATTAAAGCTTCTGAAACGATATTAACGTGGAAACCTTTTATAACGGTTACGTTATTAAGTATTAGATCTTCGCTATCGGTTCCCTTAAAGCTCGCAAGCATTTTTAAGATCACTTACTTACTGTATCTAAAGATTAGGAACGAGTTAGTTCCCGTTTAGATATAATCTTTAACTTTAATATACCAGAAGCTTTCCTTAACTAAAAGCGATTTATAATTAATAAGGTACATTACTCCGCAATTATCGATTAAAGTGCTATTAAAGAGTAAGTGCTTAATAAAACCTATAGTAAAGAACTACCTTACTACTTTAATAATCGTTTCTATTATATAAACATTAATTACTGCAGTGTTAATAGATCTTAAGAACTTTAAAGCGCTTAAGTGGTCTTAGCTTTAAGCAGTTAAAGTAACTCTCCACTTCTTTTAATAGGATTAGCGAACTTTCGATTACTTAAAGCTTACAAATTACACTTTAATCTTCTTCCTTATCTTAAATCCTAATATCTTAATACGTTTAGCGTAAATAAAAGCGTTTAAAAGTAATCTAATAATTACTAAACGTAAGATCTAACAGTTTGTAAGCTCTTATAGGTGTTTTCTTTTATAAGGACAGTCTTTCTTAAAGCTTTAACTAATCCTGTCAGGTGTTTTAAAGCGGTTACTAATAAAGAAAACTTTACCTTACTTATTATTACCAATAGTGTATTTCGTTTTATAGATCTATATAGAGAAAATATAAGTGTAATCTGTAATTCTAAATATTAAACGTTTTATAATTTCCTGCTCCATTAGTTTAAAGAGCTTTTAATTTACTTACTAAAGCGTTATATATACTGTAATAGTTCTTAGTTAATCTTTAGTAATTAAGGGCCTTTAGATCTCTATAATTTTAAACACTTTTACTTTACAATAAGCTGTTTCTTAATCTTTAATTTATTACTCTTTTAATACGTTAGTGTTCTTAGCCTGTTCTATTACTGCGCGATATTCCTAACAGATCTGGGAAGCGAGGCTTATCTTACTAGGTTTAAGTTATTACTGGAGGAAATGTACGAATGCTTAAACCGTATATTTATTATTCTAAATTATCTTCTATATAGCCAGTTCCTTAAAGCTTTTATTAACTATATAATTGACTTAGTTCTAAATATATTAATATAAGCTAGTAATTTCAGTAATAATTATAATAAGAGTAATAACTTCGTTTATTAAACGTTTATATTCCTCCTTAATATCTTATTATATAATTATAATAAGTTTTAACTTATCTTTAACTATCTTTAAAGATAAGGCTGTTAACTCTTAGTATTCATAAGCGAAGATGTATAATTTAATCACCTTCTTTTAACGCTTACTGATAAGCTTATGGATTGTTAGAACAATCAGCTTAATATATAGATTAGCTGTGTTAGGAGTAGTAGGATTAATAAGGTGCTAGATCCCTTAGTTTATCATATGGTATTTAAGAGTTTTAAACTAAGAGAGTTACTCTTACGTGCTTTTAAGCTTCTAACTGTTAGCTGGAATACTCTAGTAAAGGGCGCTTTCTTCCGCTATAATAAGCGATTCGGAGGATTAGCAAAAAGGTTTTACAGAAGATATTGCTTGTAAGCGTTTTAATTAATTAATTCCACACTTTACTCAGTTAGATAGAGCTGGGCTTATAACTGTAGAACGTTTTAGCTGAGGAATAAGGGGCTTAGGAGCAGCGGAAGTGCAGTTGTAAAGTAACTTAATTTGGTAGAAAAGGGGAGTGCGAAGCACTCCCCAGTTATATATAAATGGAAGCTCCCTGTGTGTGGGGAGAGCATATGATCTAAGGCCCCTGCGCTCCAGGCAAGCCTGGAGCGGTAAGGCGCCTGCGCGCCTGAGCGCCAAGAACTGCCGCTGCAGTTCGACAAATCCATTATTACAGACACTTCATTTACAGAAGTGGAATGATAACTAGATAGCGTGGTGTGGAGGATTATAGTTGTTGCTCAGTAGGCTTCCACAGGGCTCTAGTACAGCGCTGTGACTTCTGGGGAAGTAGGGTGGTATTGATCCAAGCTGACTACAGTGCTGAAAGCCATAGCGCTGTACTACAACCCTGTGGAAGCCTACTGTGCAGTAACTATGTAGTATTCTGATACTAAAAATATAGTTGCGACCCTATTTCACTACAATGTTGGCCTTGATAAAGGTACCTGCCAGGTAATAAGCCTTTTTTTATTGTACCAGTGAACATGCTGAGGTGAGCTGATACCGGAACTGAGGCAGCGGCTGTAAACACCTGATTATAAAGGTGTATATACAGTTGAATTCCAGGGTCTCGAGATAACTCAGGTCCCCACTGCTTTTGCGCGGTGTCATGAGCATACGACCCGTGGGCATAATTCTCGGCCCCACGGAAGCATAACTTCGTGGCCAGACCTGGGCAGACACGCACAGACTAGTCCTGGTAGTTCAAAACCTGGACCATTTATTAAGGGCGAGCACTCCCCGCTTTATAAATCCGTGGAGGTGGAAGCTGATCACTCCCTGAAGCCGATCATGCTCACACGTTTGTGCCATCTCCCCCCCACCCCAAAAGAAACACCGTAAAAAGATATATTTTATGTGACAATTATACAACTACTGGCATTTTTGGTGGGCCACTGATTGAAGGAGTACGCCGTTAAGGCGAACTTGGATGGGAGAGAATGGAACAGTCCACATCTTGACCGAGGCTTGTATATTGTTGGATTTTACGGTCTCAGCGCAGGCCTTGCGCAAATCTTCTTTGGTATACCGAACCGCCATTAAAAGAGTAACAGATTGATGGGAAGATGAAGAAACGGTCAGGAATGGATCGAGTGGGTTGAAGATATAGAGGGGATGGCTTGTTTCGGATTCCTTGTTGTGCGTGATCAGCTTCGGGGGGGGGGGGCGCGATCAGCTTCTGCCTTCACGGACTCAGATGGTAAACCCCCTCAGATGCAGATCGTTAATAACGAGACAGGCTGCAGCCTTCGGGAGATGTACGACCCCCTATTTCCCCGAGCTGCTGCTATTTCGGGAGTTTTTCGTGTGCCCAAGAGCTGAAATCTTTCACGAATCCTCTCAGGGCTCGGCAGCTATCTGGGATGGCCACGTGCGCGTGGGAGGAGCCAAGGGCAGTACTCTACAGTACAACGACTGCCTATAGTCCGAAGCAACCGTTAACACGAATTGCATTGCCGCGACGCTCCTATTCCACATAACTTCCGCTGCTAGCGCATACATGGAAAATTTTTGGATCTGGACAGCTGATTATGACCTGTAAGTCTTCCAAGGTTCTCATCCCTTTGCACAGAAGAGGGGAAGAATGCCACTGTTGTTCGGACTCATTTAGGACATCCCCTCCCAAGCCCAAGTATCCGTCTACACGGCTCAAGCCTTTTGGTAGGAGCGCACATCCCCGTACTGTAGTGTTTGTCTCACTCGTACTGTAGTCCACCAAAATCCCCATATATAACCCTAACCCCGCGACGCAACCCCTCCATCCCGAATGCGCGCGCATTCCTGGCAGCTGC
>Ga0247758_1000025_pt1 | contig 95876 bp, 31 predicted proteins | sample UWRJL156409C4_FD_180950 | JGI IMG/M metagenome (GOLD analysis project Ga0247758, IMG submission 180950) | Plant litter microbial communities from Arlington Agricultural Research Station in Wisconsin, United States - UWRJ-L156-409C-4 | ecosystem: Environmental > Terrestrial > Plant litter >... | reverse complement strand
TGACGGGAGTCGCGAGAACGGTTTTCCCACTGGCGGATACGAGCGAAAAGCATGCAGAAACATTGTATCCTACAGTGCGCTGTTGGTAGGCATAAACTGCGCCAGTCCCATATTTGTGCTCTTCCGTCCCACGCGTGCAGAAAAGGGCAGGTCGAGATCGAGACTGGCCGACGCGCCATGCTGGACAGGAGGACGTGCCTTACACGCGAATCGGCCATCGCGATAAGCCATGTTTCGTGTGGTCAGCGCTGAGGTGCTGTCTCGGGGCTTTGATGAAACAGCCATATATTCTTTTTCTTTTCTGGGGGGTGTGAGGGCACGGAGGGCTGACCACATGCGCAGCAGAGAAGGCGCATTGACGGAGCACCGTTTAGGCAGGAGGGGCAAACGCAGCGCCCGCATCAGATGGGAGCCGCGATCCACGCAGCTCGGGATCAAGTCGGCACACGAAGGGAGACTTCGTGCCTACAACAGCGATAAACGACGAGATGCATCAATCGATAGTCTGGAGCCCAATTGACGCGGGTTTGCCCTTGATCCTTGCGTGCCGTTGCCTGAAATGCGCCTCTGGCAGCCTGAGTGGGCGGTGTTACTGTCGTGCTGGTATGTTTCTGGAGCAAACAGGGAGACCCGGGCTGCAAGAAACCGCCTGTGAACCATCGCCATTTCCGCTCGTCATCTGGTCATGCCAGCAGCGTGTTCTCGGCGCCGACGCTATAGCGTACTCTTCGTATTATTATATCATTTCATTTTCGTCCTGTCAGCTCTCAGCGGGGGGGTGGCACGCTCACCGTCCAAATTCCGCCGTCGTCAGGTAAAGGCCTACCAGGTTGCGGGGAGTTGCCCAAACCCCTTCGGTGCAATCTGGTCGGGCGGGGAGCTATTGCCACCCGGTTTAGGAAATCTGGTACCGGGGCGCTAGCTGCTTGGTAGCGGACGGACAAGTTCGTCAGAGAGAGTAGCGAGTAGCGAAAAAGACAGTAATGCGCGCAATGTTGGTTGAGGAGGCAAATGATCTTCAGAATCGTGACGGAGGTGGTGGAGGGTCCTGATTGCTTCCTGGCCTGTCAGAATGGAGCATGGAGAAGAGGATGACGGGATGCGATGGAAAAGCGGGAATCAGCACGGGTTCCACCCAGAAATGCCGGGGTCCTAGCTCCGTCTGCGACCCTAGACCTGCCGCTCCGTTTCTTCCTCTAACCCCAAGCTCCCGTCTCCCCGCTCTCGCAGTTCTGCGGGCACTTCGTTCTCCACTCGTGTAGGTGAGCCCAAGACTACTACCTACGTACGTCCCCAGCGCAGCGCATCGGGATCCCAGGGAGACCTTGGCCGTACCTTGCTTACTCTCCCTGCTTTGCTGCCGCCCTACGTTAGCACGCCTATTTTTCTGCACCTGAGGCGAATGCGACCTACATCAGCGCCGAGACTGTCAAATACGTAGTGCATCCCCCAGACCCACTGCTGCCGGGTCCTCCCACCTCACTCAGACATTCACCCCGCCTTGCCGAAGCAGCACAGGCTCGACAGGGAAGCGACCGTCGATCATTCTGGTCGCATTCCCCTTGCGCGACATCGTCCCTCGATTATTCACTTCCTGTCCCAGCCTGATTCTGCCGCCATTCCAAGCAGTAAGCGAACTGCCTCTTTGTCGCACAATACCCGAATCAGCGTATCTGCAAGCTGTGACACACAGTCCTCTGGGATCCTCTGGGACAAAACCGCCCGTCTCTTCTAACCTAAACGACGTATTCCGCCCCTCTTGGACCCTCCGAGCCGACTCAGCCCGCTCAGGAACCATCTTCACTGGCACACACGAAACATGCCTTAGGAGGACGACACGCGCCTTCCCCTGATTACTGTCCGAATCGCGCGCAGTCAGACCCCGCCAGCACATCGCGTAACATATCTTCGATTATCCCTTCCGCCGCCATGGTCATGATGAATCGACTTCGCGCCGCTCCTAGAACACACAATATCAGCCAGACAGCCTATGCGGCCTTCTGCTGCCCCTTATAATCTTTATTTTAGGGAGATACCACACAGCTCAGCGCAGCAGCATTGGACAGTATGGCCATGTGGCCATTCCGGCGGAAAAGCCGGAGGACGCGGGTTCGGGCGAGCACAACAGACTTTGAGGAGGCAAGAGGCCGCACGGCCGGCCAGACCCCTCCTCCCCGAAGCCAAACCCTCCATGACCTCTCAATGTCTGCTGCCACCCCGGAGCCTGGGCAAACCACCAGGAAGCAACGGCCTGAACCGAACAAACTGCAACGCCGGCAGCGGACTTATAGCTTTTCCCCGGGCCGCCACGACTCGATCGGGCCCGGCCAAAGAACGAGCATGCGAGGGAAGAGAAAATCGCATACTCCTAACACGAACACAACGATTGTCGACCGTGCTGTCGGATGGCGAGGAGCCAGAGAGGACCCCGGGGTCGACAAGGAGATGGGCATGGGTATGACGGACGACGATGAGTTCCGCCGGGTGCCCACCCTTCACAACAAGCGCGATGGCGACGATCTCCCCCGCAAGTCGAGCAAAAAGCGACGCAGAGATGATCACCAGCGCGAAGCCGAAATCAAGGCGATGAGCAACTTCATGCCACTACGCCGGGCAACAGAGGATTGGCCGGTCGGCCAACCCGCAAGGGTAGACGGCAGAAGAGTCAGGACCAGCTTCGGTCTTGGGTTCAAGGGGTCGTCGAGACACGAGTGGGACAAGTATAACCGATCGTCCGACATATCACTACCTGCCGAATCAATACACTCGTCCCAATCGTCGGACTCGGAGTACATCTCCTTTAGGGTATCCGCCCTTGAAGCTCTTGCGCCAAGGCCAACCTTGCGTTATGCCACACATCCCAGGCCAGGCGTTGAAGGCGGTGATTCCGGCACCAGATTAGCAAGGGCAACGTCCCGGCAACAGAAAAAGCTTTCAGCGCCGATACCAGAAGCGACTCTCAAGGCGCACAAACGGATCCACGACCTGGCAGATGAGCTTAGCGCCAGCGATTTGCGAGAGTTGATGGAGCGGGACCAACGCAGACGAGAGAGGAAACGACAACGGGACCAAGAGCGACTGGAGCAGCGGCTCGCACGGCGAGCCGAGAAACAGAAAGCTGCTGAAGTCGAGGCGAAAAGGGAAGGCAGAGACTCCCCTGCGAACCTTGAAAGAGGTGTTCTCGGTCGAGAGGCCATTGGCCTGGGCATCGATCCCACATCGGCAGTGGTCACATCCTCAAGGATACGGCAGTCCGACGAATCCCTAAAGGACAAAGGCAAGCTGCAAGAAGGCCATCTGAGCACTGTGTCTGGGGAGGACTCCCGACCACACCCATTGGCGGCATTCCACCGCACTAATAGCATCCCGCTGCAAAGCCCAGAGCTCCCATTATCACCGGTCAAACCTAAAACACAACCAACTCAGCCTTTAACAAGCCCAAGGTCTAGAACTTCATTCATTCGTCTTAAGTTGTCGCGCTCTAGCACCCCGCAAGGATCGGACATCAAGACAGAACACTCTGACTTCCCTCAGAAAGGACCCGACACCACGGGCTCGAAGGCTCCGCTCTCCTGGGCAACCTTCTTCAGATGGGGCAACAAGCACAAGCGTCGCCCTGCAGGCCCGTCCTCGTTCTCCAATACGTCGCGAGACTCTATGCAAACGGCGCCACAAGCACAAGTACCACCGGCCAACTTCGTTCCACGGCGGCTCAGCACGGGTGTACCAAAGCGGACCATGTCCCGATTCCGGGAGGATCTCCCAGAGTTACCCCTCTCACCCCCAGATTCCCGAATTCAGTCGCCGGAGGCCGATCAAGCCCCATCCGGCGCCACCGAACCTTCGGCTGACGCGAACGCCATCACGGAGCACGTTGTATTTGCCCCGCCCGACCAGGTGGACAGGTACGATACACCAACTTCCGAGCAACGCTCAATGGAGGCGATGCGGCAAACCCCGTCTACCTTTGGTCACCCAGACGAGCCTAGCGTGTCACCAGAGCTTCAAACAATGTCACTTGCATCCATCGATTCCGAAGGCTCATGGCTTTCTGGTAAGATGTCCAAGAAGCGAAAGCCTTCAGGAAGCCTACGGGCAACTCCGTACGGCCCGCGGCCACGAGCGGCATCCGAAACCGACACGGAGCACGCTCTTGATCAAGACAACAACACCAATGAGGACATGTCAATCACTGAGGATGATTACTTGGCTCGATTTACCAACTCGCCAGCCGAGAGGCCCAGCTGGAACAGAAAGTCCACTGGTGACCCCCGGCCGTCTAGTGATGGCGAAGAAGAAACACATTGGGGCTCGGTTAGAGGTCATCAGCCGCAGGTCGTCCACTCACACACCGCCGGTCGAGTCAAGAGTCGAGAAGTCCTGCTTAAATCATTCGGCGAAGAGGGCGAGATTGATGCTATCTTATTGGGCAACACTGGCGACAATGGTGATGACGATGGCGAGACCAGCGGCCTCCAGCGCGCGACGAGCATCAACCTCAGCAAGGAGCATGTTCGACACATCAGTGCCGGTAGCGCACGCCTTTTGTCTATCAGTCCCCGCTCTTCGGTCGATACCAAGCGATTGAGCATGTTGTCGAGCCAAGAAAAGGCCGACAACTCGTGAGTAACACAGGTATGGGGAAGGGAAATGCAGGGTTAGGTAACTGGCTGAATCTCGAGACACACTCACACTCATTTGATCATTTCCTTATACCATCATCCATACCACCGCCACCAGCGTTTCCTTGCAGTGTTTACCGACCATATTCACTCATTTATTTTCTTTCTTTGTGTCATTCAAATATCCCCACGGGGAAATCAGTGTCTGAGATCAGCCAGCCCCCGATCTGCTTCTTCCACTGCTGCTACCTCGTCGCACTTTACGCACTCTAACTTTTTTTTCGATTTTACTACACGATACCAGCAACTCGTCGATGACGATTCTCTTCTAGCTCGCAACACATCTTAGCTGGTCTGGATACCCGACACGCCCGACGCTGACAGGATCGATTGAGGATGCTGGCTCAGGACAATACAGGACAGTTGATCTTGGGAAACCTGTCTGCCATTGCCATCTACTTGCGGGATGAGGCGACAAGTAATCTTTGGCGACTTAGATCTTCCCTCTCTCTGATATATTTCACATTGTAATATGCAGGTTCTGTTCTGCAAGAAGCGGGTTTTGTTGTTCTCATTTAGCGTTTAATTCTAGCGGAGATTTATTATTTGGTTGGTGTTTTGGGCGAAAACCTCGAGGCAGGACAGGTGGCACATTGACCTATTGCATCAATTAGACTGGACCAGGGAGGGATAAGGGTGGGATACAGGACACACGCATGGCAGCGTGTACGATACAGCTCACCTTAGCTTTGACCAGCAACGCGGGTGCTAGGCTGTTGTTTGCCCCGGACGGGCACGAGGCGCGTTTGTACAATACTTCCTCACGGCTGTATCAGTTTAGGAAGGCTGGTAGATGGTGCGGAGTATTTGAATTTAGACGCAGATGTGCCTGCTCTACTTGTGTCTCTGACCGTGGCTTCGTTCCAGGTGATAAGATAACATGGTAACCATCTAACATCCCAATCAGGGTACAAGGTTGTATTCCAATGCAACCCAACAAGAACGCAGTAACTCGCTCACTCAGCGCCGTAGCAGTGCGTGGTTCCAAATCTGGTAACTCTAACGTATCGAGCTTGCTTGACCACGGTGTGGACAGGGTTCATGGATGTGTGGTGTGGTACATGCAGTCCGGGATATCGGGACGATAACTCCCAGGCCACCAATCACTGCGGTATATCATTGAGCTTCCCCTTGAGACAGAGCAGCGGCAACTTTCCCCGCTCCGAGTACCCCAAACCATCGTGACCGCAGGAGCCTTGATAATGAAGTTGACTTCCAGCCTCCCGGACGTGCAGTTCCAAACCCTTGCCGCGTCTCTCTGTCTCATCATTGCAGGCTGGGTGATCACCCTAACCATCTACAACAGATTCTTCCACCCCCTCGCCCGCGTCCCCGGCCCAGCTCTCGCCTCCGTCTCTGAGCTCTACCGCTTCTACTACAACTACATCCGCCGCGGCAGCCTCTACCTCCAGTTCGACTCTCTCAAGGCCAAATACGGCCCCATCATCCGCATCGCGCCCAACGAGCTCCTCCTCGCCGATCCAACCCACTACGATACAATCTACTCCGCGCACTCCAAGTACTACAAGGACCCCTCCTTCTACCAGCTCACCGGCGCCTCCAACGTCTTCACCGTCGTCCACAACGAACCCCACCGCAAGCAGCGCGCCGTCATCAACCCCTTCTTCTCGCGCCGCGCCGCCCTCGACCAGGAGGACCTCGTCCAGCGCAAGGCCACCAAGCTGTGCGACCGCGTGGCGTCCGACTCCGCCCGGGGTGCGCTAACCGACCTTGGCATGGGCTTCCGCGCGCTGTCGGTGGACGTCGCGTCAGCGTACGCCTACGGCGGCGACCACTGCTACAACTCGCTCGACGCCGAGGATTTCGGCGCCTGGTACAACGAGCTGATCACGCAGGTCGCGCCGATGATGTACCTCTTCAAGCTGCTGCCGTGGCTGCAGCGCCCCATGCAAGGGATGCCGTTCTGGTTGACGAGGTGGATCACCCCGCTGGTGTCGGGGATGCAGGCCCTAATCGGGGAGGCGCAGAAGCAAGTGGAGACTATTATGGAGGAGATTGAGAAGGGGGTGGTGCCGGAGCGGGAGACGATTTTCCACACGATTTTGAATCCCGAGGCGGGCGAGGAGGATTATAGGGTGCCGGAGATGCGGAAGGTGGTAGATGAGGCGTATGGGATCACGGGCGCGGCGGTGGAGACGACGGGGAATACGCTGGCGGTGTGTGCATTTTGGGTGCTGTATGAGAGGGGGGTTCAGGAGCGGCTGAGGAGGGAGTTGGTGGAGGCGTTTCCGGATCCGAGGAAGAGGATGGATTACTTGACGCTGGAGAAGTTGCCGTATTTGACAGGGGTTGTTAAGGAGGGGTTGAGGCTGTCGTATGGGGTTATTTATCCCTTGCCGAGGGTTGTGCCGGAGGGAGGGGCGACGTTTGGGGAGTATCGGGTTCCCGAAGAGGTAAGCTTGAGGTTTGGCGGAGTGTTTGAGGGGTTTCGCTGACTGAGTGGGTTGTGAACTAGACGGTTGTCTCTATGTCCTCGTGGTTTATGCACCGCAACCTGACGGCCTTCCCGAACCCCGAGATCTTTGATCCGGAGCGGTGGCTGGATCCGGTCGAGGCGCGATATCGCGACAAGTTTCTTATCCCATTTTCGAGGGGACAACGCGCATGTATCGGCCAAGCGTTGGCCATGTGTGAGCTGTATGTCGCCATCGCCCAGATCTTTCGCAGGTTTCCCGACCTGGAGGCGCCGGATGTTGGTCCGGAGGATTTTGCGTATGAAGACTACTTCGTGGCGATCCACCCGCGGCAGGCAAGGAAATTTAGAGTCAGGAGCTTGGGTGGTGTGAAAGGGGCAAAATGAGTTGATTTCATACGAGGGTCTAGTACCTTACTGTCCGCAGCTTGTTGTTGGAGCAAATGACAATGGTAGACGAGACTTGAGTGGGCATTTCTGACTGTGATACTGGAAGTTGTAGGGCAGAGAATTCCACGATTTCTCAGTACTTTACATTCTTCAGGTTTCACAGCTGCTTACCTACTCCCTTCTACGCGTTCTTTTGCAACTAGAGGTCGAATTGAAACGGTCAAACAAGTATTCAAAGAAACGTAAGCGCTGATGCTCTATGGAAGGTTTTCTGAGTGCGGGCGCTGAGCGGGAGAATTGCAGTGAGGCTCTGACCTGACTCGTGGTTGAGCAGGCGTGGGCGATGAAAGCGCGACGCGTGCCTTCCATTTTGTCAAGTCCGCCAACCTCCAGGTTGCCTACTGGTGCCGAGTGATTTTTCCTAATCTTCCAAGAACAACCTAGGTAGTGCGAATCTTCTCTTTGCTTCTACTTCTTCCACCTGAGAACTTCAAAAGAGCCAGCCGAATTTTCACCGCACAGTTCGACTTGGGCGTTCGGATTTTCGAGACCGCCTCGGCGTACTCTTCCGCAAGTATTCATCTTGTGCCTTCGAGATTACAGTACCCGAAATCTTGATCAGCAATTTCGGTTTCATTGAAGTACCCCGCTCCTGGAGGATTTCCGACTCCCTCTCCTCTTCAACCAGATTTGGTTTCTGTGCGCCTTCCTGTGAGCTCAAATTGAAGCCGCGCACACCTTCCTCAAATCACCAAGAAGCTAACTGAACACATAGGGACACACAACTATAAATTTCCACCAAGATCTTTCATCGATATTTCGATCACTCTCTTTCAATCGTCTCGAACATCTCTCTCAGTTCTACTAGTACATCCAAGATGGAGAATATGGAGGGGATTGCGGAATACAGGAAGACGGCACTGGACTTTGAGATGTAGGTATCAATTCCTGTGTAAACTTTTATTCGGACACTGCTGACAGATCTCTCTTGCAGAATAACCAGTTCTGACCTTGTCTGGTTCATCGTCGGCCCCACCGCACAGTGGAAGAGCCTACACCGGGGTCTGCTGGCTCAGCTCTCACCAGCGCTACAATCCCTGTCCACGAGCAAGACATCTGTGGACTGGGCAGATGTTAGCGAAGAGACCTTTATCCGGTTCTCGGAGTGGGCCTATACGTCTGACTACAGCGAATCAGAGCCAAATGAAGATGACTACTATGAAAGCCCCGAAAAGTGTGGTAGCCTGCCAATTCGCATGAACTGCGCTGGTGCTTATTCTCTTGCAAGCTGCGCGCGCGACCACGGGGTGTGCGATGTCCTTGGCGGAAGATAACGATACTGGTGCGAGTTCTGCTGGTCTGAATTCGACTGGGAAGCACTAGAGGCAGTGCAGGTCTCATGCATGGGCTGCAAACGACCAGTGGTGGAGGCGAGATCCTGTCAAGAATGCGGCAAGTCAGACGTCAGTTATTGCGATGAATGCGTGCGCGGCGAGCGTCCAATGAAAAGATTCGCCAGGATCGCAGAACTTGTCGAGGCGGTCGACTACAACAAGGACTCCTACCGCCCAAAATACGGTGCCGACTACTCGAATGTCTTCCTTTGTCACGCCGAGCTCTACGTGCTTAGCGAGAAATACGGCATTGGTGACCTTCGGGCGCTTACGAAACAGCCTGGTTTCCTGCGACGAATCTGGGCACACCAAATTTCCTTTTTCGTCCGTCATCCTGAGCTGGGGTGAGCTGTAGCTGATTTGTCCTGAGCTTCCCCTGATTCTTCCCTGAGCTAGGGTGATCCCATTCGCCTCTGCAGCACAGCCTCAGAGGCCCCTTTTCAGTCACCCCGGCTAAAGTTTCCTCTCGATGAAAGCAGACGACGCGTAATCTGTAAAGGTAGCTCCCAGGCAACAAACCCTATTACGACCTACACGCGTACTGGGTGTGTGTATGACTCGGCCTAGCCATTGCCAAAGCTGAGCAACCCATGCCTACCAAAAACTCAAAATAAACCAGGCTGAGAACCAATAGCATCACTATACCACAGAAGGATGCGGTACGGATGGAGTCGCTGACGACAACAGCAACGTCACCTGTCTGTGCTCTTATCTGGTTGATAAGTCATTCTCCATAATACTATTAGGGATATATAAGCTGTCTTTTAAATTTTGGTTTCTGCTAGGAAGATGTTGGAGAATTTAGTGATGTGAACGATTAAGTTTATGGTAAAGTTTCCATCTTTATAGGATAGAATTCCCGACCTTGTCGATACTCAGGTACGGATTTCCCACTTATTCTGCCGGCAGAAAATTTTGCAGCGTCTAACCCTCGTTCTTCCGTTTCCTGCACCGTTTCTACCGGCAGAATATGAGACCCAGTTCTCGGCCACGAGCCCATATTTCGTCCCCGCTACCGCAGGCTATGTATCTTTTCTGCCGGCAGAAATTTACCGCCAGTGTCAGCGACCTAGTTCTCGGCCACGAGCCCATATTTTGTCCTCGTTACCGTGCGCTATGTACCTTTTCTGCCGGCAGAAATTTTACCGCTTAGTGTAAGCGACCCAGTTCTCGCCCCAAGCTCAGATCTTGTTTCTGCTACTGTACCTCAGGCTTTGACAACTTCTCCAATTCGCGCCCGACAGCATCAAAAATTCATTGCCTGGAGGAACTCTCCTAAGAGTGCCTGGAGGAACTCTAAAGCGTAGCGGAGTTCCGGAAGGTTCCTTAGGCCGGAAAAAACATGCTCATGTGAAACGCACGGGCCAATGCCTGGAGGAACTACCAGAGGTCAGTGCCTGGAGGAACTTTAAAGCGTAGCGAAGTGCCTGGAGGAACTACCAAAGGTAAGTGCCTGGAGTAACTCCTAAAGCGAAGCGGGAAGTTCCGAAAGGTTCCTTTTCCGAGCCCGACCATGTGACCACAAAAACGCACGGACCAATTGTGAAGCACAAACCTGGGGCTCGGGCCACATACTGTGTTTGGCTTCGCGTGGATCCTCCGGGACCTCTTTCCCCCCATCAGCGAGGCGTCCTCTTCATCGGCGGCTTCGCTTGCCGAGACTGCCTCCGGTATGTCGTTCCAATCACGAAACCATTGTTCATGCCTGTAGTCTTGCTCAAACCGCCGCCTAGTCTCTTCCCCCAATCTTTCCAGCTTGAGGACCGCGCCTTTCATCTCCCTATCCAGCATGTTCTTCGGCTCGATAAAATCGCTTCGTGCTGGCTTTCGGAAGAGATGCAGCCCTTCCCACCGCTCTGCTCTCGATAGCTGCACGTATAAACTCATGAAGCTTGGCTTCGTTTCCGTGTTGCCGCCACCGCGGACGCCCTTAAGGTTGAGAAGGACCTCGGGAAACTGCTTTCCCTGACTTTTCTGGTCCGTCATTACGAATACCAGTGTGCACAGAGGTCCCGTCCTATGTGTGACCCATTGAAATCCTGGCTTGCCTTTTGACTTAGTTTTCTTTCCCCTTATAGTCTCTAAGATAGCTACTATCTTACTCTTAATCAGGATTATCCCTTGCGGAAGTTCAGGTATTGTGAGCTCTGCGATATTGTCCGACTGGAGGAGACATAGCTATCAGGGGTGCCAGGTGGAGTGTCGTGTCGCTAGCGAGGGCAATAGCACCTACAGAGAAATCAGGAATAATGTTAGCGGCCCTAAACGACGCTCTATTAACTAACTTCAGCCCAATAAGCTAATTCCGGGTCACCACTACCGGCATCCCTTACGTGTAGAAGAACAAGCCAGGGGTTAGGAGGTGAGAGTTATCTCCGTAGTGGAGGACATTGCTCAACTCCTCTACGCGGAGCTGCTTTCCTGCTTCTATATCGTGTTTTGCAATGAAAATAGAGATATGCTTACCGTGGGCGTAAGCCCACTGCACCACAGCCGCCATATTCAGGTCCCATCTATCTTGATTCAGCAGTGTGATCGCTCTTAACCCATTAGCGAAAGATGGTTACGACGCTTGATTATTCAGATGGCAAATTAGCCGTTGGAAATCAAGCTTGGTTTACTGCCCGTTACGTAAGTGGTAGAGGAAACTCCGCAGTCTTAGACAGCCAGCTGTACGGACCTGTTCCTATAGCATAACAACAGTTGTAAATCGAAGGAATAGTTTATGCGCGGCGACATGCTTCGCTAAGCTCTCGGGCTTCTGATTACTACAATCCTTAGGATTAGGTAGGAGTAGGCTGGTCTGCCTTACCAGGTTAAACTGAAAGAAATCGCCAAAGAATAAGACAAAAGGGGTCCCTTTAAACGGTTAATAAGCGTCATTTCGGTAAAGTCTTAAGCGGCTATCCACTGAAACCAGTGTAAGGCCTCCCACCTAGCTAATCTTATTAATAATTAACATAGACTTACTCTTCCAGCAGAGCCTTTTATCTTCTAAAATGGTCCTTATAGCCCCATTCTCACCCTTAAATCCAATATTTACCGCCAAATGGAGCGTCACTCCACTAATAAGCGCGGCTGCGTTTCCGCTCGCTCCCGTTACAAACAGTGTGTGGAGAACATCCTTTAGCCGAAATATATCCTTAATAGTATATATTACGCGGGATTTACCCGTGCTGCCTTTTCCACCGATGTACTGGAAATGCTGCCTCCCTTTTTCCTCCTAGAGTTACGTCCCCCGCTGGTTTAAGAAGGCTGCAGGAAGCAATACTGCCATAGACTGTAGCTTGTTTAACGTCTACTGTTTTATTAAACTTAAAGCGATGCTAATATAAGACATATAAGGACTAATATTAAGACGTATCTATACGCCTGATCTAACACTGTTTGTCGGGGCTGCCGCCGTCCTAGCTAGATGTCTCAGAACATCACCCGTTGTATCAGCCCTACGGGTAGATGTAAATGGCTTATTGCTTTCTATACCCTAAATCTGTGCCCTAATATTACCGTCTTCCTTCTTCTAGGATCTCATTATAGCGTCGATCTCTTCTTAGTAAAGGAGTCCTATATCTCAAAATAGGGAATTTTAAACGTCTTATAGGGTCTTGTAGAATTCCCGGCACCGTTCGACACTGGTGCTGACAACGTCCTATTATATATCAGCTGCACTCGCTTCTTCACCCAGACGTCTTAGTGCTGCATTTACTACTAAGTCGTTTATCTCGCTTTCCTAAACGGCAGATAAAACCCCTAAGAAGGCTTCGTAATATTACTGTAAATTAAAGTCCCCGCCCTTAGCCTCTACAGCATCCTTTACCACCGCTGCCAGATCATTGAAGGCGTGCGTGTCTATAATGTCCTTAAAATCCTGATCTAGGCCTTAAATCTTACGGTTAGCCTGCGTATCTTGCACGGAAACGCGTAATAACGCTATATTACGAAGGTAGGAGCGAATGCGGTTGCTGAGCCCAGCCTCGAGCCTTTATTAAAGCTCGGGTATATTATCTGCTGGCTGGTTTTGAAACCTTTCCCAGGGAACGAATAGGGTGAGGTGTAAGACCGCGTTCCTGGTAATTTGCTGTGAGTAGTTTCTCCTTTTGTAAATTCTTAATACGTACTTACTTCTTCACGAAGCCTTTATCCTGTTCGTTAAATTAATCTATAAGACGACTATTAAAGACAGGGATGGATGTTCTACTAACAGTACGGAGCCATTAGGCTATTATGACCTGTACCCGACACAGGGCCTCGAGAGGGCTGGCGCGGGTTAAGACAGAACGTATGGCAGGACGCTAACAGGTAAAGGGCGTTCTAAAGACGGCTTGTTGAGCTAGCACTCCTAGACGGGGGTTTAATGTCACTATAGGTCGTTGTCACTATAATGCATAGAAGTGAGTCTGAACAGTAGGATATAAATGAATAATTGAATACTAGTGTGAGGAACCAGGGTCCCTTACGGTGGTTGTGGACACAACTATAACTATTTATACTAACTAACTAGGAGGTACTTCGTACCTTACTTATAACGCCGCAAGTGCTTGTTATGCGAGCACTTTACATCGCGCGAGCGTTCTGCTTGTAAGGTTTCTTCTGCTCGCAATACAAGCACTCGGCATGCTGCGAGCAGTACCTCATTAGTTGTAGGGGCTTCAGGTCTTTGCACCCCTGGCCTAGTGCGTCCGGACGGTATACACCGTTCTTCCGCACTGTTCCTTCTGCGGGGGATTTGTCAGGCCGCCCCGGCCTAAGTGACAGCCTGCAGGGTCGTCACATAGGCCTAACCTTTACAAACGCTTTCTGTTAGTGGAAATGGAATCGGTAGTGCGCCTTGTTAAGCCGTGTTTTATTTTTTCAGCACTATGAAGGATATATAATCGTAAAAGCAGAGGTTCTCGAGTAATGACTCGCAATGTTTGTAAGCTTCTATATAAGGCAGCTTAAACCCGTCCACTTAAAAGTATATATTATTAGTATATAGTTCCCGGCCAAGTGTTGACAGAGCTATATGTAAAGCCAGCTACTGCTTTACAGAAGCCCAGTATAATGAATTAAGATATACCTAAGTCTAGATAGGAACGTTTGTGAAATCGGTCGTAAAACCAAGTAGGTACCTAAATACTTCGGGTTATGAAAGCTCTCTATTTGTGAATATTCGGTTTGCTACTTATAATAGGAATGATTTCGTTTTATCTGCCACTGTGGTGGCCGTTCCTACGCTGTTACCTCTTCTTAGTACTGCCGTGCCAGGTCTGACAGTTCAGCGGTAAGGGCAAGCCGCCTCCATATAGAAGCGTTAAGCTTTATAGCGTAATTACAGATATAGTGGATAAGCACCAGTCCCTTTTTGCGCGTGTGAATTAGTGATATGTTGTAGTTATACATTAGTCCTATCACCATGCTTTAGTTATATCGATTAACCATGTAATAGTCTCGCTTTACCTTAAGGAGGCCATCGTCTATAAACCTAGTTTCTGGTATAAGTTTCCATAAAGCCCGGAAACGGCACAGCTAAGTCCTACACTTATTAAACCCACTTTTAAAACCTCTTTAATAAAGTACTTCACACACATAGCGGTATAGTAATAAACCTAGCAGTGAGATATAATAAAATTTACCTCGCGGCTGAACTCTCTTAATAACTACTCCTTATCACGAATTAGTTCCGGCTTAACTATAGTAATCTTCCTGCCACTATATATTATCTCTTTTGTAAGAGCTTTGTTTAAAGTCTTAGTAAACACGTCGTTTACAAAACTCTTAACTTTAAACTGGTATTCCTCCTTATTAGGATTTACTATATTATACACGAGATCTATTAATTCCAGGTTACCGTCTAGCCATAATAGCCCGTGTAAGTGGAAAGCCCTGCAATTGTTAGTCTTTACCGTGGTATAATAATGGCTTACGTTCCTATAAATAAACAGCTATCTGATATAAATATAATGCTTAAAAAAGAGAGATATCTTGCGGAAAAAGAACAGTGTCGAGCTAAAAAGGTTATATACCAAAAGGGTAATAACCTACAGTAATATACTTAAGGTATTAAGTAACGCTTAAGTAATTATATAATCTCCTCTCTTATATATTATAAGTTTAACTTAACAGGGTTATTAATATCGTTAGGGTTTAACATAAACCAGATAGCTGTAAGACTAAATGTTATTATTATTGACCGGATTTTTTTCCTTATAAATAAACGACTCTTATTTGATAAAGGGTATCAGCTACCGTAAAGCGAGAGCTCCTTTATAAGCGTGATAATATCCTGGTCTGTAGTCTTACCTGTCTTAAACATCTCCTTTTATGCTTCCCGCAAACGCTTGGGCGTTAACTTTCGGTAAATTCCCTTTATATATCAAAAAACTAACCGTTTTAAGCGACCTTAGGCGATATGCTAGTTCTAGGACCTTATAATTATATTTAAAATAAAAAAGAAAAACGTGGGGTGTTAGGCAAAATACCCACCGTGCCGCTACAGAACGACTTTGGCCTAAGACTCTAAAGTTATGTCTCGAAGGAACATATTCGCTAGCCCCTCCCTATTGTCTCGGTCTACTGTAAATGGTCCACCACGGCTATAAGGAAAGTAAGTGGGAAAAGTCTTTAGGAAATAGTTAGAGGAGAAGGCTTTTGCGAATGTGTAACCGTGTGATACCTAGATGAATAGCCGTTCAGATAAGCCGTGAATCTGTATTGAAAGATCCTTACCCACTTCGGTCTTATAACTGTCGTCAAACTAGCGCTCTGCTCGTAGGGCCATACTGATGAATTTAAGTTTGTCCTGCTCTGTAAAGGCGGCTGGATCGTTAATTGGAAACATCGCTAAGGATTGCAACTCAAAGAGGCGCTCCAACGTTTCGCCAGCTGTCACTTCCTCCAAGCTAGAGACTTGCGGACCGAAGACAGGACCCCCTGGCCTTTCAGCTAGATCTGCCGCAATTCCCTCCACCGTCGCCGCCTGGCAGGGAGGTTCCTGGCCTCGATCCGTTAGAGGCACGATCTGGGCTGTCCGAATAAGCTCTTCCGCAGTCTCCACTTCCTATACCATCCATTAGTATGCCAGAGCGGGCACATCACCACCCTCCTTAAATAACCAGCTCCCCATCTTGTCCTTATTAATGACGATATTTACGTAATGAGGGTTATTTAAAGACAGCTATTAAAGTGCTACACGCAGGGCGTTAGGTTGGACACTTAGTAACTTACTTATATCCTATAGTGTGAGCTGCTCTATACTGGTCTAAATCACATATACCTGTTCGAGTATCGATATAAGGGGGTGTGGTAAGATTATAACCGCTAAAGACTTTATATCGTTAGGAAAAACCGTAATGTAACCTATAACGTACTTTTAATACGTCAGACTAGTCTACTAACCACGTTTAATGTTAAACTTGATAATAAACCTGTACGCTGTGTTAAGAGAAATTAGCTTCTCCTTAAGCAGAGTAAGGTCTTTAAGCTCCTTTAGATACTTATACTTATACCTAATAAACGTAGTGCTCCCTATATAAGTATTGGGAATTTGGCCTTAGTTAAACACCATTTAGTAAGTGTGACAGATCGGCACTATTACTTCACTATCTTCCTTTAAGAAGTATCTTTAATATCTTAATATACCTGTTATTACAGGTTAGATCTCCTTTAGAATAGTCCTACGTTAATTAACGCGGACTAGGTCGCGTGGCTTCCTCTAGAGGTAGTAAACCGAATATACTGTTATCTTTATAGTCTCCTTATTATGGAAAGCGTTTAGAAATGCCTGTACGTATTATAACCTGCACCTGACACAGGCTTTGAGAGGACTGGCGTGGGTTAAGACAGAATGTATAACAGGACGCTAATAGGTAAAGGGCGTTCCGAAGACGGCTTGTTAAGCTAGCACTCCTAGACGGGAGTTTATAAGTCTGAACAGTAGGATATAAATGAATAATTGAATATTAGCGTGAGGATTTAAAGTCCCTTACGGTGGTTATAGGTACAATTATGGCTATTTATACTAACTGATTAAGAGGTACTTTATACCTTGCTTAGTCTGTTATACTTAATGGTATACCACGCAGTTACAGCTAAGTAGTTAATTAAGTAATGTTTAGTGTTGTTAGTCCTTATGGACCATTAAGCGCTTTCTTACTGGTTGTAAGGGCTTTAGGTCTTTACACCCCTAGCTTAGTGCGTTAGGATAGTATACACTGTCTTTCCACACTATTCCTTCTATAGGGGATTTGTCAGGCTACCCCAGCCTAAATGACGGCCTGTAAGGTTATCACACAATTCCCCCTCTTTAACATTCTTTTTCTATAAAGAATCGTTAGGTTGGTTTCCTTCCTTCTCTACCTTTATTATGTCTTCTAACTGTATTAAAAAATGTAAGAGATAGAGAAAACAGGAAAAGGCTCCTTATAACTTTTATATCTGTCTTACAGAGTCTTTTAACGCTTTTAGTTTACAGATATCTCTTTACATTTATTATTAAACTAAATCTTTACTGTGCTAAGTTATAGTGTAATTTAACAGCTGTAATAAATGCTAATCTGTTAGTATGCCTTTTTTATATAACGTGTTTAGTCACTTTAACAAGTTTATTAAGGGTTTAATAAATAAGAAAAGGGAGTTAGATATCTTATATAATTAAATAGTTATTAAGTACTGTAACTCCTTTATAAAGTTATAATGTGTTAAAACTTAACAGTATGTTATTAAAGTGAAGGTAATAAAAGTGTTTTCTTATAAGGCTGAGGTTTTATCCTTTTAAAAGCAGGTAAAGGTAATAAACCTAGTTTAGGCTAAGCTAGCTTCTTAAGACTAGGACTCTTTCCTTACTGGTTTTCCCTTTAAGGGGTTACTTTAACTTACGGCGTCTTTTTAACTTAGTTTGTAACTTCCTTTCTTTAATTAACGAAAATAGCTTTTTAGTGTAGTGACGGTACACTTACTTTCTTTAATAAGAGGTTGTAGGTTTAAGTCCTATAAGGGTCTTCTACTATAGGTCTAGAACCCAGCCCAGCTCCTCCGTCTAGTCCAGTCCTAGGCCTTTAGCAGCTTCTCTCTTTTTTTTTGTTTATTTTATTTACTAATTTCTTTTCTTAACAGTATTTGTTCTTATAGACACACTTCTTTACTATATACCACTATATAACTAGTTCGGGGGACCTTAAGGTATATTAGATTGCTTTTTACCCTTTAACTCCTTCCTTAGGCCTGCAGTGAAGCGTAAGTCCTCTAATTACAGAGGGTAAGTTATCCCGTAGGCTACCGGTCTGCAACGTCTTAGTTCTTTATACTGCCGTATATACAATTTCATATAGAGCTTACCAGGAGCTTTAAAGGCTTAGCTTCCTTATTAAGTTTAAGGTCTTTATAACCTTAATTAAGGGTTCTAATAAATGTCCTTCCATACCTATTAAGGAGTTTCCTGCCACTTCTTAGGCTTTAAATCCCATAGTAGTTTTACTTTTTAATATAGTAATTTAAATATTAGATCTTATCTTATTTTTAATTTTTATTATTAGCTTTAGTTAGTCTGGATTTTTTCAGTAGAACTCTGTAATTAGGTTTAGGTATTTAAGATTTTTAACTAATTCTTATAAATTACTTTTAAGACTGTAATTTAGCTACTTAATAAGATACTTAAACGTGTTCTTTCCCTTTTATAAATTTATAACTTTCTTAATATCGTACTTATCTTTATTAATGTCGATTTTAATCTTTCTTTTTAATAAAACTCCCTTTAGGGCAGGTTTTAATAATAAGATATAAAAGACCTTAATCTGTACCTTTATGTTAATAGGTAAGTCTAGTTTGTAATTAAAGGTAGTGACTTTTTTCTTAACTTAGAACAGTCCGTACCTTTTAAAGTTAAACTTCTTACTAAGTTATTTTAAGTGCAGATTTTATAAAAAAAGGTAAATGTAGTCCCCTTCCTAAAAAGTTAATTCTTTAACTTATTTATTATTATAGTAAAGTCCTTTCTTAAGTACTGGTTATTTAATTTAATGTTTATTAGTAAACTTCTTTATTCGTTTACGTGTAAATTTAAGTTTGGCTTATAGGTGGTTATATAGTTCTTATATCCGATCTGTGCGAACTGTGGCTTAGGGGGTGCTGGTTAGCAGCCCTTAACAAAGTTTAGGCTCCTTACTGTAGTTAGTGAAGAACGGTAATACACTTATTAACTCGATTAACGTTATGTTATAAGCTATCTGTGCTGTTAGTAATAACTTAAGTTAATTATCTTATTTGAAGTTAATATAAGCTTGGAGATACGTTATAAGTATCTAATTAACTTATTCTATTTAGCTATCTATCTATAAGTAAAAGGCTGTTAAGAGTTTACTCTTTATACTTATTCTTTATATTAATCTTTATTAGAATTTCGACACGATTAGCTTATCTTAATCTGTAATGATGTTATTTAACTAAAGGTGTTATAAGATTACCTTTTTCTTAAAGATATAAGTAAGTTACTCTATTATTATATCTTTTAAAGTTAGTAGGAAGTAAGCTTATTTCGTTAACTTATTAATTACTATAAGGATTTGGTTATAAATAACTTTTATAACAGGGTCTTTAAACTTTAAAATCCTAATAACGAAGTTAAGAGAAATGGAGCTTTATAGTACTTGTAATACAGGGAGTGGTTTAAAAAGTCTGTAAGGTTTATAATATTAGTTTTACTTTTAGTAGCAGATATTACAGTTATTACTTACTTTTTCGATTAACTTCTTTATTTCTGGGAAGGCGTACGCTTATTAAACCTGTATGAGAGTCTTAGCTTAACTTATATGTCCTTTAAGTTAAGACTTATAAACCTGTTAAATATACTCTTTTTGTTTATTTAAGTTGTAAATGTACGGCTTCTCTTAATATTAAAGCCTTACTCCTAGTTTGGGCGTGCTGTCTACACCCTCTAGTAGCTGTTTTAGTTAGTAACTAGTTTCGCTATAGTTTAAGTATATTAGGTACTCTTTACTGTAGTTTTACATGTACTTTAAAAAGTCTTCTAAAGGGTATTTGTGCTTATAGGTACTTTCTGTTAGCTTTCTTACTTAAAAGTCTTATTATTACTAATAGATATTATACTTTATTTATAAGTTTATATAAACGTTAATGGTTTATTTTAGCGTTTAATTATCTGATATTTATAACGTATATTTTAATATGCTGTTCTTAGCTTTATTAAATATAGTAACGGGGATTAAGGCTGGATTGATATCCTTATAGTCCTGTTTTTAGCTAAGAGTATTTACTTACTTATTATCTTTTCCTTCAATATAATAGATCTGGAAGTGGAATAGGGTTATTAACTCTACTTACCGTGTTTACTATAAGCTAAGCTTTTTTATTAGGAAGTATTAAAGGTTATTATAGTTTAAAAAGACTTAGACTAGTTCTTTTATACTGCTTAGATATAGTACTTACTTAGCGAAACATTAAATGATTATTATTAGTTTTTTATTATAGATTAGGTATTATAGGGCTAGGCTGTAGATCTCTTTTAACAGGAAGGTAATTAGGTGACGTTTCCTGTTATTTTAGACTTAGTTAAGTTTTCTGCTGATTACGAATTTTAAGAAGTTTATCTTAACTTAAAAAGGTTTTAAGAAATTAGGGAGGGTTAGGACTAATGTTATGATAAAGGTATGCTTAAGGTTTTTAAACGCCTTCTATTACCTATTAGTTTATTTAAACGGTTTACTTATCTTTATAAGTTTGTGTAATAGTTTTACAATTCTTATAAAATACTTGATAAAGTATTAGTAGAAGTTTATAAAGCTGATAAAGGTTTATAATTCTATTTAGTTCTTTAGAGTAAGCTAATCTCTAACTGCCTTTATCTTCTTTAGTTGCATTTCGAGTTTTCTAAGGGTTACTTTAAACCTTAAATAGTTTAATTCTTAAACGTGGAAGTAGCTTTTTTCTAAGTTTACTGTTAACTTTGCCTTTTTAAAGGCTGTTAGAACTTACTGTATATGTTTTTAGTGTTTTTTTAAAGTTTCGGAATAGATTAAAACGTTGTTTAAATATATAAAGATAAACTTATTAAGGAAGGGGTAGAGAATACTGTTAATAAGGCTTTAAAAAGTTACAGGAGTGTTTATTAATCTTATTAGTATAATACAGTACTGGTAATGCCCGTTATAAGTCTAAAAGGCTATTTTATATTTATCCTTTTCCTTTACTCTGACATGGTTAAATCTTATAAGGAAATTAAGGCTGGAGAATTAGTTTGCTTTAGTAATCTGTTCTTGCATTTCCGTAATAAGTGGCAGTAGGTAACGATTCTTAATTATATCCTTATTTAACGTTTAATAATTAATAATTATACGTAATTTACTGTCTCCCTTCTTTAGGATAAATAGCACTGGGTATCTTATTAGAGATTGGGACTTTATAATAAATCTGTTTTTCAGGTTTTTATTAATATACTTCTTTAAGGCTTTGGCTTGTTAGGGGTTTAGGTGGTAAGGCTGGAAGTTGTGGAGCTTTACTCCCAGCTTTAGCTTAATTTTATAATTTTATAGTCTGTAGTTGTGACGACCCTGCAGGCCGTCACTTGGGCCGGAGTGGCCCGACGGATCCCCCGCAGAAGGAACAGTGTAGGAAAACAGTACACACGGTACTGCGCACTGGGCCAGGGGTGAAAAGACCCAAAGCCCCTATAACCAACCAGGAGTTACTTAATCTTAGCAGGAGTACTCACCTACTAAGCATCTGTGGGACCTTTAAGTAAGAAGTGCTTAGTAACAGGTTACTTAGTTCCTCATTAAGTAATAAACCACTAAATAAGGTATAAGGTACCTCCCGTCTAGTTAGTATAAATAGTTATAATTATATCTATAACCATTATAAGGGATTTAAGTTCCTTATATTAATATTTAATTATTGATTTATATCCTACTATTTAAACTCACCTTTATGTATTATAATGATAATAACCTATAATAACATTAAACCCCTTATTTAAAAGTGCTAGCTTAATAAGCCGTCTTTAAAACACCCCTTACCTATTAATATCCTGTTATATATTCTGTCTTAACCTACACTAATCCTCTTAAAGCCTATATTAAGTGTAAGTTATAAACTAATATTAACATCTTAGTTTTAAACGCTGTTTATTAAATTCCCAGATATCATCTCCCTCCCACCACTAATATATTAACCTTTAGAAAAGGTAAGGAGCCTAAAAAAGTGTAAACTTAACTTTAACTCCTTACTATTAATAAGTTAACTACACGCCTTAAAGAATTAAACCTTAATTAGTAGGGACTGGTTAAGGAGCTTAATAAAGCCTTCCCCAGGGATATTAAAAGCCGTATTAGCCTTATTAAAAAACTTTAAACTTAATTTAACATTATTAAACTGGAAAATAATAACCTTAAAGGCTTATAAAAGAAATAAGTAAAGCTCCCCCTACTGTCACGTTTTAAAGGAGACTTTATATAATTAAAGTCTTAAATAACCTAGCTCTAAAGCTATATCACCTATTATAATAAGTAATTTTTTAAAGAAGAAGGAAAGGTCAGGTTTATTAAAGCTTTATTAAATAAAGTAGCTACTTACTAATATAAACCCTATATAAAGATAATTAATAAGCTTTTTATAAATAAAGCACGTAAAAAGGCCCTTAAGACTTAGGCCCTTTTTAATAATTTTAATGTTTTTATTAACTAACTCCAGATTAAATTTAAAGAACTAAATACCTTAAAATAGGCTAAGTAACACCTTATAACGTTAAGGCAGACATCTTTAATCCTTAAGTTCTCCACCCACTTTAAATTAAAAGTAATAAAGATTAAACTTAATTAAAAGGCCCTAATAATGCTATTTTAAAGCAGCCTAAAGGAGCACGTTATTAGTAACCTTTACTAAGAAGATTAACTAAACTGTTTTTAAAAGTTAATTAAGATAGTTATTAAAGTTAATAATTAGTATTATAATTACTATTATTAAAAGAACTTTTAAAAGGAACAGACCCCTTATTAGTTAAGTAAGCTTAAAAAGGGGAACTAGTTAATTATAATAGGTTACCACCCTAGGCTAATAAATATTAATATAATAAATTGTTAAAATTAACCTAACTGTAACAAACCTTAATAATAATAGTAATAGAAACAGCTTAAGGACCTATCACAGGTCTAATACTTTAATTATAATAAAAACGGTTATATGGTACAGCAGTACCTGTCGTTAAAATAAGTTAAATAAAAACTAGTTTTAAAAGGAGGAAAACATATTAAGTTTAACTTTAGAGATATTTATATTAAAATAATAGGTAACGAAGAAAACTACACCTGGATAGATAAGTATAATATAGGAGATAAGGAGGAAGAAAAAAAAAAACTTTAAAATGTAATATATTTAATCTTTAAAAGTATCTTAAAAGAGTTAGCTACAGAGGTGCAGGTTATTATAGACTAACTTTAAAGTGGGAATTTAAAACTGTTAAAGGTGTAGGTTATAAAAGACTAACTTTAAAAAGAGATGTTTTAATTAACTGTTATAAGACTTAAAAACCTTACCTTATAAGTTTAGGAATTAAGGAAATCTAAGAAAGACCTTAACTTAAACCTTATTAAAATGGTTAAAAGAGTTAAAGAATTAGCCCTTTAGGCCACTTAAATAGTAAAGTAAGCCTTAAAAAGTGAAAAAGAATAAGTGGAAAGAATTAAGTTAAAAAAGTGGAAGTTCTTCTTAATAATACCCTTTAAAACTCTTAAATATTTTAAATACATTAAATAGATTAGCACCCTTACCTCCTTAAAAGAAGGACAGTTTAGGTAATTACCCTGTATTAAAGCTGGTGTACCTTAAACCAGTACCTTAAGGGTCCTTTAAGAAGGTATAAAGTAAGCACACTAATAAAAGGTTTAAAAGTTAAAGGAGAAATACTAAAAGTTAATAAATAAAGTAAAGGACTTATAAGTTAAAGGTTTTACTGTAATGTTTAAAGATAAAATGGTGGAAATTAAGTTATAATTTAATAATAAGGTTTACTTTACTAATTAATTTAAATATTAACTTATTAAAGAAGGCCACTTTATAAAAGAATAAGTTAAGTTATTATTACCTGAGTTTTAAAAAGAAGTTTAGGAGAAATAATAAATATAAAGGTAAGTGGAAGAAGAGAAGAAACAGAGTATTACCCCTCTTATTCCATACTTTATAATTATAACACCTGTAATTAATATTAACCACCTTAATTATAAGGACGTACTGTGGATTAATTACATATACGATAATTACACTTTTAACTGATATAGTAAACTTAAAGCTCTTTATAACTATTTCCCCAGTATATAAAAACAGGATTACGTTATTATAAGGGTAAAGTTAAAACTAGCTTACTATTAAGTTTCCTACTCCCTAATAAGAGAATTTAATAATAAGTGAAGGGTTATTATAATTAACTAGGCCCTTACTACATATTAGTAAGGAGGGGTATTTAATAACTGCCTAGTTATAACGTGCTTATTACACCTTAATAGAAAAGTTAGAGAATGGTAAAAGTGAGAGGACTATTAATAGATTTAAAAGTAAAAGGATATTATTATAATCCAGTCTTATAAAGTATATTATTAACTTATTAAGGACTTTAAAAACATTAAACCGTTTAAAGTTAACTAGATGTTAAAGTGTGAAAACTTAAGAAAGATTAATTATTAAGTTTATTAAAGTTACTTATTTTTCTAAAAGAAATTAGGAAAAGGTTATAAGCCCTTTAAAAAGGCTAAAAACTAGTAATTTACTAGTTAGTAAAAACTTTAAGAAAAAGGAGAGGCATTTAAAAGTTAAGTTAAATAAAACCTTAAAGACAGATAATTATTATAATTTAAATGTTAAAAAAGTATAAATATTATTCCGTTAATATTAATATAATAAATAGAAAAGGGAGGCCGTTTAGGGTAAAAGTAGTAATTAATAATAGGAGTGCTTTTAACCTAATACACCCCTTATTAGTTAACTAAAGGAAACTCCTTAATTAAGAGTATAAAAAGGCTATTCCTATTTAAAATAGAGAAGGAGGCTTATATTAATATAATAATAGTAAAGTTACCCACCACTTACCACTCTTAATTAAAATAGATAGGGATAAATAATAAGTGGATTTTAACATTATATTAATTACAGGGTATAATATAATCTTAAATCTACCCTGGTTAGAAAAGTATAACTTTATAATTAATTAAAAGAGTAGCCACCTCACCTTTAGTAAGTCCCCTAACTATAATCACCGTTTAGAAAAAGCTAAAAAGGCTTTAAACCGCCTTAAAGTTACATAAAGTACTTAAAAGTACATTAAACCCTTAAAATTAAATATAATTTAAGTTAAGTTTATTAAGATAGTTAAAAGACTAAAAAGCTTACTATATTACCTAAGTGACGACTTAAAAGATGGAAAAAAGTAAGAAATTAATCTATAAATAAGTAAGGAAGTTAACTTATTTAAAGTACTTATAGAATATAGGAAATTCACCCTGTTTTAGAAAAAGATATTATAATTACCAGATTATAGATTATAAGATTATAAAATTAAGTTAAAGCCGGGAGTGAAGCTTTATAACTTCTAGCCTTACCACTTAAACCCTTAACAGGTTAAGGCTTTAAAGGAGTATATTAATAAAAACTTAAAGAATAAGTTTATTATAAAGTCTTAGTCCCTAATAGGATACCTAATACTATTTATCTTAAGGAAGGGAGACAGTAAATTATATATAGTTATTAATTATTAAATGTTAAATAAGGATATAATTAAAAATCGTTACTTATTACCACTTATTATGGAAATGTGAGAACGGATTATTAAAGTAAATTAATTCTCCAGCCTTAATTTCCTTATAAGATTTAACTATATTAAAGTAAAAGAGGAGGATAAATATAAGACAGCCTTTTAGACTTATAATAAGTATTACTAATACTGTGTTATGTTAATAGGATTAATAAACACCCTTATAACTTTTTAAGGCCTTATTAATAATATCCTCCACCCCTTCCTTAATAAGTTTATTTTTATATACTTAAACGACGTTTTAATCTATTTTAAAACATTAAAAGAATATTAAAAACATATATAATAAGTCTTAACAGCTTTTAAAAAGGTGAAGCTGATAATAAACTTAAAGAAAAGCCACTTTTACATTTAGGAATTAAACTATTTAAGGTTTAAAATAACCCTTAGAAAGTTTAAAATATAAGTGGAGAAAATAAAGGTAATTTAGGATTAATTTACTTTAAAGAATTAAAAAGAGTTATAAGCTTTTATTAGCTTTATAAACTTTTATCAGTATTTTATTAAATACTTTATAAAGATTATTAAACTATTATATAAACTTACAGGAGAGGGTAAGCTGTTAAAGTAGATTAATAAACAGTAAAAGGCGTTTAAAGACCTTAAACACACCTTTATTATAACACCAGTCCTAACTCTCCTTAATTTCTTAAAGCCTTTTTAAGTTAAGATAAACTCTTTAAAGTTCGTAATTAGTAAAGAACTTAACTAAATCCAGGATGATGGGAAACACCACTTAGTTACCTTCTTATTAAAAGAAATCTACAGCTTAGCTTTATAATATCTAATTTATAATAAGGAATTAATAACGATTATTTAATGTTTTACTAAATAGGTGTTATACTTAAATAGTATAAAGGAACTAGTCTAGGTCTTTTCAGATTATAATAACCTTTAATACTTTTTAATAAAGGAACTTAATTTATAATAAACACAGTAAGTAAAGTTAATAGCCTTATTTTACTTTTAAATCTATTATGTTAAAGGAAAAGATAATAAGTAAGCTAATACTCTTAATAAAAGATAGGATTATAAGGATATTAACCCAGTTTTAATCCTTATTATTATATTTAATAAAGTTAAGAACAGTATATTAAAGTATATATTATAAATGTTAGATAACTAAATATTAAAATAAATTATTAATATCTGTATAAACTTATAAATAGAGTATAACATCTATTAATAATAATAAGACTTTTAAGTAAAAAGGTTAGTGGAAGGTACCTATAAGTATAAATGCCTTTTAGGAGACTTTTTAAGGTACCTGTAAGACTGTAATAAAGAGTATTTAAAGTACTTAAATTATAATAAAACTGGTTATTAAAAGGAACAGTTATTAAAAGGTGTAAACGGCACATTTAAACTAAGAGTAAAACTTTAATATTAAGAGAAACTATACATTTATAACCTAGATAAGTGGAAAAAGTACGTTTAACAGGTTTATAAATCTCAACTTAAAGGTTATATAGGCTAAGTTAAAACTCTTATATAAACTTAGTAAACGTACACCTTCTTAGGAATAAAAAAGCTGGTTAAAGAGGTGGTTAATAATTATAATATCTGCCACTAGAAGCAGAACTGACATTATAAGCCTTATAAGCTTTTTAAACTACTCCCTATATTATAAGTGTTATAAAGTTCCATCTTACTTAACTTTATTACTGGGATTTTAAAATCTAAGGACCCTGTTATAAGAGTTACTTATAACTAAATCCTTATAATAGTTAATAGATTAACGAAATAGGCTTACTTTTTATTAACCTTAAAGAATATAACTGTAAAGTAATTTACTTATATTTTTAAGAAAAAGGTAATTTCATAATACTTTTAGCCAGATAACGTTATTACAGATTAAGATAAACTAATTATATTAAAGTTCTAATAAGGATTAATGTAAAGAATGGGGGTAAAGAGTAAGCTTTTAACAGCCTTTTACCTATAGACAGATAGTTAAACGGAGTAAGTTAATTAGGTATTTATAATATATCTTTAAGCTTATATTAACTTTAAATAAGATAATTAACTTAAGTTATTATTAATAATATAGATAACTTATAATATAATATTAATTAAGTTAATAAGTGTGTTACTATTTTTTACTAATTATAATAAGGAGTTTAAACTCTATTAAAGCCTATTTACTAACACCCCTTAAGCTGTAATTTATATAGATTAGATGTAAGAATTATATAACTATTTATAAGCTAAACTTAAGTTTACACGTAAATAGATAAAGAAGTTTACTAATAAACACTAAATTAAATAACTAGTATTTAAAAAAGGACTTTATTATAATAGTGAATAAGTTAAGGGACTGACTTTTTAAAAGGGGGATTATATTTATCTTTTTTTATAAAACCTACATTTAAAACGGCCTAATAAGAAGCTTGATTTTAAAAAATATAAACTGTTCCAGATTAAGAAAAAGGTCACTACCTTTAATTATAATCTAAACCTACCCACCAGTATAAAGGTGTAAATTAAGGTTTTCTATATCTCACTTTTAAAACCTGCCTTAAAAGGAGTTTTTTTAAAAAAGAAGATTAAGATTAACACTAATAAAGATAAGTATAACGTTAAGGAAGTTATAGATTTATAAAAGGGAAGAAACACGTTTAAATATCTTATTAAGTGGTTAGATTACAGCCTTAAAAGTAACTTATAAGAGTTAGTAAAAAACCTTAAGTGCCTAAACCTAATTATAAAGTTTTATTAAAAGAATTTAAATTAATTAAAACTAATAATAAGAATTAAAAATAAAATAAAATCTAACATTTAAACTATTATATTAAAAAGTAAGATTACTGTGGGATTTAAAACCTAAAAAGCGGTAGGAAACTCCTTAATAAGTATAGGAGGATATTTATTAAGGCTTTAATTAAGGTTATAAAAACCTTAAACTTAATAAGGAGGCCAGGCCTTTAAAGCTTTTAATAAGCTTTATATAGGAGTAAATACTGTTAAAAGGAAAAAGTTAATAAAAGAAAAATAAATAAAAAATTATTAGGTTTAGACCCTCTAGCCTTAAGGAGTAAGGGTTTAAGGTGATAAAAAGACCTTTAAGGAACTTAAAATTATAAATTAGGTTAGGAAAAGGTTATTAGTTAAGGTGACCCTTTAGAGAAAGAATTAGTAAGTGTTCTTATTAAAAAGCCTCTTTAGTTAAAAGACTTACTAGCTTTAGGAGGAGTAGTTAAATAAGCCTTTTTTTACTCTTAGAAATAAAGGACCTTTACCTTTTAGCTAAACGTAGAAAAAGCTTACTCTTTTATCTTATAACGCTGGACTTTAATTTAGTTAAAATAGGTAGTAACTTTATAAAGCTTTTAAGTTTTCAGCTTTAGGTTTTATATAGTAATGTTATATTTAACGTTAAGGTAACGTTTCTTAAAAAGGAGCCGTTAAAGGAAAGTATTATTATAATTAAACGTGTTATATAAAGATAAAACCCCTATTAGTAAATATTTAAAGTAATTATCTAACTATACGGTAACGAGATAAGAAAGCGATTTTAAAGAATAATAATTATAAGGTGATATTTATAATCTAAAAGTTAAAATAAAATCTGTAAGGTTATAGTGATAAAAGGTGCTGTTTTTTAAAATGCACTTTTATACACAGTTAACAGGTATAGTTACGTTAAAGAAAGGAAACGCCCTTATTAAGATTCTTTATAGGAAAAGAATGTTAAAGAGAGGGAATTATGTAATAACCCTGTAAGCCGTCACTTAGGCCAGAGCAGCCTTATAAATCCCTTATTAAAGGAATAATATAGGAAAACAGTATGTATAATATTATATATTAAATTAAGGGTGAAAAGACTTAAAACCCTTATAATTAACTAGCAGTTACTTAATTTTAGTAAAAGTGCTTACTTATTAAATATTTATAGGACTTTTAAGTAAAAAGTGCTTAGTAATAGGTTATTTAATTCCTTACTAAATAATAAGTTATTAAATAAGGTATAAAGTACCTCCTGTTTAATTAGTATAAATAGTTATAATTATATCTATAATTACTGTAAGGGATTTAGGTTCCTTACGTTAATATTTAATTATTTATTTATATCCTACTGTTTAGACTTACCTTTATATATTATAGTGATAACGACTTATGGTAATATTAAACCTCCTGTTTAGGAGTGCTAACTTAATAAGCCGTCTTCAGAACGCCCCTTACCTGTTAGCGTCCTGCTATATGTTCTGTCTTAACCTGCGCCAGTCCTCTTAAGGCCTGTGTTAGGTGTAGGTTGTAATAGTAGTTTAGTAGTTATAATATCTTTTTTTAAAACAGGGTGAACTTTTTATACTTTACAGGTACTTTAGATAAGTTAACTTTTTCACTTATCTGTAAATTAGCTTCTTACTTTTTTCTACCTTTTAAATTATTATTTAAGTAATGTGGTAAACCTCTTAGTCTTTTAACTATCTTAGTAAACTTAACTTAAATTATACTTAGTTTTAAGGGTTTAACGTGTTTTTAAGTATTTCATACATCTTTAAAGCGGTCTGGTACCTTTTTAACTTTCTTTAAACAGTGATTATGTTGGGTTTTTACAACCCTAACCCGGCCAGTGTGGTTAGAACAGTGTGGCTGGATCCACGCAGCCGCTCCGCGGCTGCATCCGTGGATCTGCACAGCTAAGAACGCCAGACTCCACTGCTAACCTCGCTTCGCAGAAGCGAGTGTGGCTAATGCACTCCGTGCACTGGCTACCCTCACGGCTATAATAACACGGCTATTACGACCTGCACCTGACACAGGCCTTAAGAGGACTGGTGTGGGTTAAGACAGAACGTATAGCAGGACGCTAACAGGTAAGGGGCGTTCCGAAGACAGCTTATTAAGCTAGCACTTTTAGACGGGAGGTTTAATGTTATATTACGACCTGCACCCGACACAGGCCTTAAGAGGACTGGTGTGGGTTAAGACAGAACGTATGGCAGGACGTTAATAAGTAGGGGGCGTTCTGAAGACGGCTTGTTGAGCTAGCACTCTTAGACGGGGGTTTAATGTCACTGTAGGCCGTTGTTATTATAATGCATAGAGGTAAGTCTGAACAGTAGGATATAAATGAATAATTGAATATTAGTGTGAGGAACTAGAGTCCCTCACGGTAATTGTAGGCATAACCATAACTATCTATACTAGCTAGCTAAGAGGTACCTTATACCTTAATCACTGTGCTCTTATTAGAAGGTAGTAGGTAGAGTGATTACCTTTCGGGGTTACTTACCTTAATTACTAGGTTTTAGCGAGATTAGAGTGAGTAAATAACGATTGGTTATAGGGGCTTTAGGTCTTTGCACCCCTGGCCTAGTGTATAGTACTGTGCGTACTGTCTTCCTGTACTGTTCTTTCTACGGGGAATTTGTTAGGCCGCCCCGGCCTAAGTGACGGCCGGCAGGGTTGTCACACGATTCCCCTTCTTTAACATTCTTTTTTTATAAAGAATTCCGGTAGGCTCTTCCTTTCCGTAACGTGACGATGCCTGTTAATAGAGTAAGGAAGAACAGGAAAAACACTGCTCCCTTATCCACCGTTTACTATACTGCCTCTGTAGAATTTATTTTAACTTTTAGTATTGTAATGCCTGTAAAGTGTAGTCACTGTTAACGCTTAGAACTGGCTGACTGTAAGGTGGCTAGTAAGAGTGAGTTGTGTGGCTACTATGTGGCGGCTGGTGGAACTATATACTTATCTTATAACGTTTATGGAAATAACTTATCTATCCTTTATCAGGTTCTGGACGAAAAGAAGCGTCTTAACTTTAAGGAACGCGACACCTTTGTAAAGCTCCTTCACATTAAGGACTAGTAGAAGTCCTTAGCCGCTTGTGTTAATAAGCTCTTCAGCTACAAATTAGAGATTATTGCTAAAGAGGAGCGCTTGGTGTAGGAGGCGACTGTGTTAGTTCCCGAACTCGACTGGGGAGGTTTTTTAGCAGAGTTAGTGTGTGGTTTTTTTTCTAGGGGATTATTGTAGTTAGTAACCTTTTCTTAACCTGGTACGTCGTTCCTTCCTTTTAATAAATAAAACAGCTCTTTAGCGTAGTAGTAGTGCACTTGCATTATGTTATTATTAATTGTAACAGTTATGTAAGTAATTATAATTAAGGATATAAGTAGGGGGTTATAGGTTCGACTCCTATACCCTTAGGGTCTTCTATCACTTTAGGTCCTTGCCTTCCCTAGGGCTGGAGGTTCTGGAGTGACACTTTTTACTTTCTTGTTAACTCTGACTGGTTTTTGCTATATACTGACTTCTATTCTTAATAAACGCTTATTATGTAAATACGCTTTTTTGCTATATACTGTTATATAACTGGTTTGGGAGCTTACCAGCTCTGGAGGCCCTGCCTCCTTAAGTCTAAGGTCCTTGTAACCTATAGCTAAGGTTTCTGACAAATATCCTCCCTTACCTACTAAGGAGTTTCCTGCCGCTTTTTAGGCTTTAAATCCCACGGTAGTCTTACTCTTTAGTATGGTAGTTTAGATGTTAGATCTTATCTTATTTCTAGTTTTTATTACTGGTTTTAATCGGTCTGGATTCTTTTAGTAGAACTCCGTAATTAAGTTTAAGCACTTAAGATTTTTAACAGGTTCCTATAAGTTACCTTTAGGGCTGTAGTCTAGCTACTTAACGAGATATTTAAGCGTGTTTTTTCCCTTCTGTGAATTTATAACTTCCTTAATATTATACTTATCTTTATTAGTGTCGATTTTAATCTTCTTTTCTAGAGGAACTCCCTTTAGGGTAGGTTTTAAAAGTGAGATGTAAAAAACCTTAATTTACACCTTTATATTAGTGGGTAGGTTTAGTTTGTAATTAGAGGTGGTGACCTTTTTCTTAACTTAGAACAGTCTGTACTTTTTGAAATCGAGCTTCTTACTAGGCCGTTTTAAGTGTAGGTTTTGTGAAAAAAGGTAAACGTAATCCCCCTCCTAAAGAGTCAGTCCCTTAACTTGTTCGCCATTATAATAAAGTCTTTTCTTAAATATTAGTTACTTAGTTTAATATTTATTAGTAAACTTCTTTATCTATTTATATATGAACTTAAATTCAGCTTACAGGTAATTATATAGTTTTTACATCTAGTTTATACAGACTACAGCTTAAGGGGTACTGGTAGGTAGACTTTAACGGAGTTTAGGCTTTTTACTATAATTAGTGAAGAATAGTAATACACTTATTAACTTAATTAATATTATATTATAAATTATCTATATTATTAGTAACAGCTTAAGTTAATTATCTTATTTAAAATTAATGTAAGTTTAAAGATATATTATAAGTATTTAATTAACTTGTTCCGTCTAGCTATTTATCTGTAGGTGGAAGGCTGTTAAAAGCTTACTCTTTACACCTATTCTCTATATTAGCCCTTATTAGAACTTTAATATAATTAGTTTATCTTAATCTGTAATAATATTATCTAGCTAAAGGTATTGTAAAATTACCTCTTTCTTAAAGATATAAGTAAGTTACTCTACTATTATATCCTTTAAGGTTAGTAGAAAGTAAGCCTATTTTATTAATCTATTAACTATTATAAGGATTTAATTATAGGTAACTCCTGTAATAAGGTCCCTAGACTTTAGAATCCTAATGACGAAGTTGAGTAAGATTGAACTCTATAGCACCTATAGTACGGGGAGTGGTTTAAGAAGCTTATAAAGCTTATAATGTTAATTCTGCTTTTAATAACAGATGTCACAGTTATTAACTACTTCCTTAACTAACTTCTTTATTCCCAGGAAGGCATATACTTACTAAGCTTATGTAAAAGTCTTAATTTAACTTATATATCCTCTAAGTTAAGACTTATAAACCTGTTAAATGTACTTCTTTTATTTATTTAAGTTGTAAATATACGGTTTCTCTTAATATTAAAGCTTTACTCTTAGTTTAAGTATGCTGTCTACACCTTTTAATAACTATTCCAGCTAATAACCAGTTTTATTATAATTTAGATATATTAGGCACTCCTTCCTACAGTCTAATATATGCCTTAAGAAGTCTCCTAAAGGGCACTTATGTTTACAGGTACCTTCTACTAACCTTTTTACTTAAAAGTCCTGTTATTATTAATAGATATTATACTTTATTTATAAGTTTATATAAATGTTAATAGTTTATTTTAACGTTTAGTTATCTAACATTTACAGTGTATGTTTTAATATACTGTTTTTAGCTTTATTAAATATAATAATAAGGATTAGGACTGGATTAGTGTCCTTATAATCCTGTTTTTAACTAAGAGTATTAACTTACCTATTATCTTTTCCTTTAATATAGTAAATCTAGAAATGGAATAGGGCTATTAACTCTACCTACTGTACTTACTGTAAGTTAAGTTCCTTTATTAAGAAGTATTAAAGGTTATTATAATCTGAAAAGACCTAGACCAGTTCTTTTATATTACTTAGGTATAATACCTATTTAATAAAGCACTAGATAATTACTATCAGTTCCTTATTATAGATTAGATATTACAAGGCTAGGCTGTGGATTCCTTTTAACAGGAAGGTAACTAGGTAGCGTTTCCTATTATCCTAGACTTAGTTAAGTTCTCTACTAATTATAAATTCTAAGGAGTCTGTTTTAACTTAAAAGGGCTTTAAGAAATTAGAGAGAGTTAGGATTAGTACTGTAATAAAGGTATGTTTAAGGTCTTTAAACGCCTTTTACTGTTTATTAGTTTACTTAAACAGCTTTCCTTTACCTGTAAGTTTATAGAGTAATCTTACAATTTTTATAAAGTTTCTGATAAAATAGTAATAAAAGTTTATAAAGCTGATAAAAGCTTATAACTCTTTTTAGTTCTTTAAAGTAAGCTAGTCTTAAACTGCCTTTACTTTCTCTAATTACATTTTAAGCTTCCTAAAAGTTACTTTAAACTTTAAATAATTTAGTTCCTAAATATAGAAATGGTTTTTTTCTAAGTTTATTATTAACTTTACTTTTTTAAAAGCTGTTAAAACCTGTTACATATACTTTCAGTATTCTTTTAAAGTTTCAGAATAGATTAAAACGTTATTTAAATATATAAAAATAAACTTATTAAGGAAGGGGTAAAGAACACTGTTAATTAGGCCTTAGAAGGTTATAAAGGTGTTTATTAATCCTATCGGTATGACATAATATTAGTAATACCTATTATAAGTTTAAAAAGCCGTCTTATACTTATCCTCTTCCTTTACTCTAACGTAGTTAAACCCTATAGGGAAATCGAGGCTAAAGAACCAGTTTACTTTAATAATCCGTTTTTATATTTCTGTAATAAGTAGTAATAGGTAACGATTTTTAATTATATCCTCGTTTAACGTTTAATAGTTAATAACTATATATAGTTTACTGTCTCCCTTTCTTAAGATAAATAGTATTAGGTACCCTGTTAGGGACTAGGACTCCACGATAAACCTGTTCTTTAGATTCTTATTAATATACTCCCTTAAAGCCTTAGCCTATTAGGGGTTTAAATGGTAGGGCTGGAAGTTACGGAGCTTCACTTTCAGCTTTAGCTTGATTTTATAGTCTTATAGTCTATAGTCTAGTAATTATAATATCTTTTTTTAAAACAGGGTAAACTTCCTATATTTAGTAGGTACTTTAAATAAGTCGACTTCTTCGCTTATTTATAGATTAGCTTCTTACTTTCCTTTACCTTCTAAATTATTATTTAGGCAGTATAATAGACCTTTTAATCCTTTAACTGTCTTAATAAACCTAACCTAAACCATACTTAGTTTTAAGGGTTTAATATGCTTTTAAATGCTTTATATATCTCTGGAGCGGTTTAACGCCTTCTTAGCTTTCTTTAAACGATAATTATAGCTAAAGGACTTACTGAATATAAGGTAACTACTCCTTTAGTTAATTATAAGGTTATACTTTTCTAACTAAAGTAGACTTAGGATTATATTATACTTTATAATTAGTGTAACGTTAAAGTCTACTTATTATTCGTCTCTATTTACTTTAATTAGGAGTAGTAAGTGGTAAGTAACTTTATTATTATTATACTAATATAAGCCTCCTTCTCTATTTTATATAAGAATAGCTTTTTTATACTTTTCGTTAAGGAGTTTCCTTTAGTTAACTAGTAAGGGGTATATTAAGTTAGAAGCACTTTTATTATTAATCACTACTTTTACCCTAAATGGCCTCCCTTTTCTATTTATTATATTAATATTAATAGAATAATACTTATACTTTTTTATTATTTAAGTTATAATAATTATCTATCTTTAAGGCCTTATCCAGTCTAACTTTTAAGTACCTCTTCTTCTTCTTAGGGTTTTTACTAACTAGTGAATTACTGGTTTCCGGCCTTTTTGGAGGGCCTGTAGCCTTTTCTTAATTCCTTCTGGAAAAACAGGCAGCTTTAATAGACTTAGTGATTAACTTTCTTTAGGTTCTCACACCTTAGCGTCTAGTTGACTTTAAACAGTATAATATTTTAAAAGTCCTTAATAAGATGATAATACACTTTATAAGACTAGATTATAATAATATCTTTTTACTCTTAGATTTACTGGTAGTCTTCTCACTTTTACTATTCTTAGGCTTTTCCATTAAGGTATAATAAGTACGTTACAGCTAGGCAGTTATTAAGTATTCCCCCTTATTAATATGTAATAAGAGCTTAATTAATTATAATAACTTTCCACTTATTATTAGATTCTCTTATTAAGGAGTAGGAAACTTAATAATAGGTTAGTTTTAACTCCATTCTTATAACAGTGTAATCTTATCTTTATACGTTAAGGAAGTGGTTATAAAAGGCTTTAAGTTTATAATGTTAGTTAAAAGTACAGTTATTGTATATACAGTTAATTTATAGTATATCCTTATAATTAGGGTGGTTGATATTAACTGCAGGTGCTGTAGTTATAGAGTACGGAACGGAGGAAGTGGCACCTTGTTTCTTCTCTTCTTCTACTTGCCTTTAAGTATGTTATTTTTCCTAAACCTCTTCTTAAAACTTAAGTAGTAATAACCCAGTTTATTCTTTTATAAAATGGTCTTCTTTAACAAGGTAGTGTTTAAGCTGATTAGCGAAGCGAACTCTATTATAAAGTTATAACCTGATTTCCACTACTTTATCCTTTAATGTTACAGTAAGTCCTTTAACCTGCAGGTCTTTTATTTCATCTACTAACTTTTAATGTTTCTCCTCTAGCTCTTAGATCCTCCACTAGTATACTTACTTTATACCTTCCCGGGGAACCCTTAAGGTACTGGTTTAAGGTATATTAGCTTTAATATAGGGCAGTTATCTAAGCTGTCCTTCCTTTAGGGAGGTAAGGGTGCTGATCTATTTAGTGTGCTTAAAGTGTTTAAGAGTCTTAGGAGGTACTGTTAAGAAGAACTTTCGTTTTTCTAACTTAATTCTTTTAGCCTGTTCCTTTTCACCTTCCAGGGCTTATTTTACTGCTTATATAACCTGGAAGGCTAGTTCTTTAACTCTTTTAACCATTTTAGTAAGGTTTAAGTTAAGGTCCTTCTTAAACTTCCTTAATTCTTAAGCTTATAAGGTAAGGTTTTTAAAGCCTGTAACTGTTAATTGGAACATTTCTTCCTAGAGTTAGTCTTCTGTAACCTGTACCTTTAGCAGTTCTAAGTTTCCACCTTAAAGTCGGTTTATAGTAACCTATACCTCTATGGCTAGCTTTTCTATAACACCTTTAAGGACTGGATATATTACGTTTTAAAGTTCTTCTTCGTCTTCCTTATCTTCTAAGTTACATTTATTTATTTAAGTGTAATCTTCTTTATTACTTACTATCCTGATATAGATATCTTTTAAGTTAAACCTAATATATTTCCCTCCTTTTAAGACAGGTTTTTAATTAACTTACTTTAGCGATAGGTACTGTTACGTTATATAGCCTTTCTTATTACAGTTAAAGTATTAGATTTAAGATAAGTCTTTAAACTGCTTCTGCTGCTGCTGTTATTAAGGCTTATTGTAGTTAGGTCGATTTTAACAGTTTATTATACTAATATCTATTAACTTAGGGTAATGACCTGTTATAGTTAACTGGTTTCCCTTTTTAAGCTTACTTAACTAGTGAGGGGTCTGTTCTTTCTAAAAGTTCTTTTAATAATAGTGATTATAATACTAGTTATTAGCTTTAATGGCTATCTCGACTAGTTCTTGCAGACAGTCTAGTTAGTCTTTTTAGTAAAGGTCTTTAATAACGTGTTCCTTTAAACCACTTTAGAACAGCATTATTAAGGCCTTTTAGCTAAGCTTAATCTTTACTGCTTTTAATTTAAAGCGTATAGAGAACTTAAGGATTAAGGACGTCTGTTTTAAGGTTATAAGGCGTTACTTAGCCCGCCTTAGGGTGTCTAGTTCCCTAAACTTAATCTGGAGTTAGTTAATAAACACGTTAAAGTTATTAAAAAGAGCTTAAATCTTAAGGGCTTCTTTTTATACTTTATTTATAGAGAGGTTGTTAATTATCTTTATGTAGGGTTTATATTAGTAAGTAGTTACTTTATCTAGTAAGGCTTTAGTAAACTTAACCTTTCCTTCTTCTTTAAAGAACTACTTATTATAATAGGTAATATAGCTTTAAAGTTAGGCTATTTAGGACTTTAGCTATATAAAGTCTCCTTTAAAGCGTAAAGGCGGGGGAAGCTTTACTTGTTTTTTCTGTAAGCCCTTAAGGTTGTTATTCTTTAGCTTAACAGCGTTAAGTTAAGCTTGGAGTTTCTTAATAAGATTAATATAACTTTTAATGTCTTTAGGGAAGGCTTTATTAAGTTCCTTAACTAGTCCCTACTAGTTAAGGTTTAAGTCTTTAAGGTGTGTAGCTAACTTATTAATAATAAGGAGTTAAGGCTAAGCTTACGCCTTTTTAATCTCCTTTCCTTTTCTAAAGATTGATATATCAGTAAGAGAGGGAGGTAATATCTAGGAATTTAATAAACAGCATTTAGAACTTATACGCTAATATTATATTATAACCTACACTTAACATAGGCTTTAAGAGGACTAATATAGGTTAAGACAGAATATATAACAGGACGTTAATAAGTAAGGGGTATTCTGAAGACAGCTTATTAAGCTAGCATTTTTAGATAGGGGTTTAATGTTACTGTAGGCTGTTGTCACTATAATGTATAAAGGTAAGTCTGAATAGTAAGATATAAATGAATAATTAAATATTAACGTGAGGAACTAGAGTCCCTTACGGTGGTTATGGGCATAACTATAACTATCTATACTAGCTAGTTAAAAGGTACCTTATACCTTGATCACTGTGCTCTTGTCGGAAGGTAGTGGGTAGAGTGATCACCTTTCGGGGTTACTTACCTTAATTACTGGGTCTTGGCGAGATTAGAGTGAGCAAACAACGATTGGTCGTAAGGGCTTCGGGTCTTTGCACCCCTGGCCCAGTGCGCAGTACTGTGCGTACTGTCTTCCTGCACTGTTCCTTCTGCGGGGAATTCGTCGGGCCGCCCCGGCCCAAGTGACGGCCGGCAGGGTCATCACATGTCACTATAGGTTGCTGTTACTATAATATATAGAGGTGAGTCTGAATAGTAAGACATAAATGAATAATTAAATATTAATGTAAGGAACTAAAGTCCCTTATAGTAGTTATAGGTATAATTATAACTATTTATATTAACTAAATAGGAGGTACCTTATACCTTACTTAATAGCCTGTTACTTAATAAGGAACTAAGTAACCTGTTATTAAGTACTTCTTATTTAAAGGTCTTATAGACGCTTAATAGGTAAGCACTCCTGTTAAGACTGAGTAACTCTTAATTAGTTATAGGGGCTTTAGGTCTTTACACCCCTGGCTTAGTATGTAGTACTATGTGTACTGTTTTCCTGCACTGTTCCTTTTATAAGGGATTTGTTAGGCCGCTCTAGCTTAAGTGACGGCTTATAAGGTTATTATATAATTCCCCCTCTTTAACATTCTTTTCCTATAAAGAATCCTAATAAAAGCGTTTCCTTTCTTTAACGTAATTATACCTGCTAACTGTATATAAAAGCGCACTTTAAAAAACAGCACCTTTCGCTACTGTAACCTTATAAACTTTATTTTAACTTTTAAATTGTAAATGTCACCTTATAGTTATTATTTTTTAAAATCGCTTTCTTATTTTATTACTGTACAGTCAGACAGTTATTTTAAATACTTATTAACAGGAGCTTTGTCTTTATATAACGTGTTTAGTTATAATAACACCTTCCTTTAACGGCTCCTTTTTAAGAAACGCCGTCTTAACGTTAAGTATAACACTACCACTTAAAACCTAAAGCTGAAAACTTAAAAGCTCTGTAAAACTATTACCTATTTTAACTAGATTAAAGTCCAGCATTACAGGATGGAAAAGCGAGCTTTTTCTACATTTAACTAAGAGGTGGAGGTCCTCCACTTTTAGGAGTAGGAGGAGGCTTATTTAGCTGCTCCTCCCAAAGCTAGCAAGTCCTTTAATTAAGGAGGCTTTTTAGTAGGAACACCTGCTGGTTCTTTCTCCAGAAGGTCACCTTAACTAACGTCCTTTTCCTAACCTAGTTTATGGTTTTAGGTTCCTTAAAGGTCTTTTTATCACCTTAAACTCTTACTCCTTAGAGCTAAAGGGTTTAATCGTAACGACTTTTTATTTATTTTTCTTTTTACTAACTTTTCTCTTTTAACAGTACTTATTCTTAAGCGGAGCTTATTAGAAGCTTTAAAAGCCTAACCCCCTTATTAGGTCTAAAGTCCTTATAACCTATAATTAAGGTTTTAATAAATGTCCTTCTATACTTATTAAGGAGTTTCCTACCATTTCTCAGGCTTTAAATCCCATAGTAATCTTACTCTTTAATATAGTAGTTTAAATATCAGATTTTATCTTATTCCTAGTTTATATCGTTAACTTTAATTAATCTGGATTCTTTTAATAAAACTCTGTAATTAAGTTTAAATATTTAAGGTTTTTAACTGGTTTTTATAAGTTGTTTTCAGGGCTATAGTCTAGTTATTTAACGAGATATTTAAACGTATTCTTTCCCTTTTATAAATTTATAACTTCCTTAACGTTATATTTATCCTTATTAATATCAACCTTAATCTTCTTTTCTAATAAAACTCCCTTTAAGGCTAGTTTTAAAAGTGAGATGTGAAAAACCTTAATCTGCACCTTTATACTAACAGGTAGGTCTAGTTTGTAATTAGAGGTAGTGACTTTTTTCTTAATTTAGAACGGTCTGTACCTTTTAAAGTTAAGCTTCTTATTAGGTTGTTTTAAATATAAGTTTTGTGAAAAAAGGTAAATGTAATCCCTCTCTTAAAAAGTTAATCCCTTAACTTATTTACTATTATAATAAAATCCTTTTTTAAATATTAACTGCTTAGTTTTATATTTATTAGTAAACTTCTTTATTCGTTCGCGTGTGAACTTAAGTTCGGCTTATAGGTAGTTATATAGTTCTTACATTCGATCTGTGTAGATTACAGCTTAAGGGGTGCTAGTAGGTAGGCCTTAACGGAGCTTAGGCTTTTTACTGTAGTTAGTGAAGAATGGTAATATACCTGTTAACTTAATTAACGTTATGTTATAAGTTATTTATACTGTTAGTAATAACTTAAGTTAATTATCTTATTTAAAGTTAATATATACTTAAAGATATATTATAAATATCTGATTAACTTACTTTATTTAGCTATCTGTCTGTGGGTGGAAAGCTGTTAAAAGCTTACTTTTCACACCTATTCTTTATATTAGTCTTTATTAAAATTTTAACATAATTAGCTTATCTTGATCCGTGACGACGTTATCTGGCTAAAGGTGTTATAAAATTACCTTTTTCTTAAAGATATAAATAAGTTACTTTACTGTTATATCCTTTAAGGTTAATAAAAAGTAGGTTTACTTTATTAACCTGTTAATTATTATAAGGATCTGGTTATAGGTAACTCCTGTAATAAGGTCCCTAAACTTTAGAATCCTGGTAATAAAATTAAGCGAGATCGAGCTTTATAGTGCCTATGGTATGGGGAGTGGTTTAAAAAGCCTATATGGCTTATAACGCCGATTTTGCTTTTAGTGGCAGATATTACAGTTATTAACCACTTCCTTAACTAGCTTTTTTATTCCCAGGAAGGTGTACACTTATTAGGCTTATATAAGGGTTTTAGCTTAGCCTATATGTCCTTTAAGTTAAGACTTATAAACCTGCTAGACATATTCCTTCCACTTATCTAGGTTATGAACGTACGGTTTCTCTTAATATTAAAGCCTTACTTTTAATTTAAGCGTGCCGTTTACACCTTTTAATAGTTATTCCAGCTAATAACTAGTTTTATTATAGTTTAGATGTATTAGGTACTCCTTATTATAGTTTTGTAAATACCTTAAAAAGTCTCCTAAGGGGTATTTATACTTACAGGTTCCTTTTATTAACTTTTTTACTTAAAAGTTCTGTTATTATTAATAGATATTATACTTTATTTATAAGTTTATATAAACGTTAATAGTTTATTTTAACATTTAGTTATTTAACACTTATAATGTGTGTTTTAACGTACTGTTCTTTACTTTATTAAATATAGTGACAGGGATTAAGGCTGGATTAGTATCCTTATAATCCTGTCTTTAGTTAAGGGTATTAGCTTACCTATTATCTTTTCCCTTAATGTAATAGATTTAGAAGTGGAATGGGGCTATTAACTTTACTTATTATATTTATTATGGGTTAAATTCCTTTGTTAGGAAGTATTAAAGGTTATTATAATCTGAGAAGACCTAGACCGGTTCTTTTATACCGTTTAAATATAGTGCTTATTTAGTAAAACATTAAATAATTACTATTAGTTCCTTATTATAGATTAGATATTACAGGGCTAGGCTGTGGATTCCTTTTAATAAGAAGGTAACTAGGTAACGTTTCTTATTATCCTGGACTTAATTAAGTTCTTTACTAATTATAAACTTTAAAGAGTCTGTTTTGACTTAAAAAGGCTTTAAGAAATTAGGAAAGGCCAGGACTGGTGTTATAATAAAGGTGTGTTTAAGGTCTTTAAACGCCTTTTACTATTTATTAATCTACTTAAACGGCTTTCCCTTACCTGTAAGTTTATAAAATAGTCTTACGATTTTTACGAAGTATTTAATAAAACAGTAATAGAAGTTTATAAAGCTGATAAAGGCTTACAGCTCTTTCTGGTTCTTTAGAGTAGGCTAATCCTTAATTGCCTCTGTTTTCTCCGGTTACATTTTAAGCCTTTTAAGGGTTACTTTAAACCTTAAGTAATTTAGTTCCTAAATGTAAAAGTGGCTTTTCTCTAGGTTTACTGTTAGTTTTACCTTTTTAAAAGCTGTTAGAACCTGTTATATATACTTTTAATATTCTTTTAAAGTTTTGGAATAAATTAAAACATCGTTTAAATATATAAAGATAAACTTGTTAAGGAAGGGATGGAGAATACTGTTAATAAGGTTTTAAAAGGTTATAAGGGTGTTTATTAATCCTATTAGTATAATATAATATTAGTAATGCCTGTTATAAGTTTAAAAGGCCGTCTTATATTTATCCTCCTCCTTTACCCTAATGTAGTTAAATCTTATAAGGAAATTAAGATTAAAGAATTAATTTACTTTAATAATCTGGTTTTACATCTTTATAATAAGTAATAATAAGTAGTGATTTTTAATTATATCCTTATTTAACATTTAGTAGTTAACGACTATATATAGCTTACTGTCTCCCTTCCTTAGGATAAACAGTACTAGGTACCCTGCTAAGGACTGGGATTTTATAATAAACCTATTCTTTAGGTTCTTATTAACGTACTCCCTTAAAGCCTTAGCCTGTTAAGGGTTTAAGTAATATAGCTGGAAGTTATGGAGCTTTACTCCCAGCTTTAACTTAATTTTATAATTTTATAGTTTATAATCTGGTAGTTATAATATCTTTTTTTAAAACAGTGTGAACTTTTTATACTTTATAAGTACCTTAAATAAGTTAACTTCTTTACTTATCTATAAGTTAGCTTCCTGCTTCTTTCTACTTTCTGAATTATCATTTAGGTAATATAGTAGACCTTTTAGTCCTTTAACCGTCTTTATAAACCTAACTTAAACTGTGTTTAGTTTTAAGAGTTTAATGTGCTTTTAAGTACTTTATATAGCTCTAGAGTGGTTTAATGCCTTTTTAACTTTCTTTAAACAGTAATTACAGTTAGGAGACTTATTAAAGGTAAGGTGGCCACTCCTTTAATTAATTATAAGGTTGTACTTTTCTAGCTAAGGTAGACTTAGGATTATATTATACCTAGTAACTGGTGTAACGTTAAAGTCTACTTATTATTTATCCCTATCCACTTTAATTAAAAGTGGTAAGTATTAAGTGATTTTACTGTTATTATACTAATATAAGCCTTTTTCTTTATTCTAAACAAGTATAGCCTTTTTATACTCTTAGTTATAGAGTTTCTTTTAATTAATTAGTAAAGGGTGTATTAGGTTAAAAGCACTTTTATTATTAATCACTGCTCTTACCCTAAATAGCTTCCCTTTTCTGTCTATTAAGTTGACATTAACGGAATAATACTTATGTTTTTTTAACATCTAAGTTATAATAATCACCTGTCCTTAAGGTTTTATCCGGCCTAGCCTTTAAGTGCCTCTCCTTCTTCTTAAGGTTTTTACTAATTAACGAACTACTGGTTTCCAGCCCTTTTAAAAGGCCTGTAACCTTTTCCTAATTCTTTTTAGAAAAATAGGCAGCTTTAATAAACCTGGTAATTAACTTTTCTTAAGTTTTCACACCTTAGTGTCCAGTTGACTTTAAACGGTACGATGTTCTTAAAGTCCTTAATAAGTTAATAATATACTTTATAAGACTGGATTATAGTAATATCCTTTTACTCTTAAATCTGTTAATAATCCTTTTATTTCTATTACTCTTTAGCTTTTCCATTAAGATATAGTAAGTATGTTATAACTGGGCAGTTATTAAACATCCCTCCTCACCAGTATATAACGGGGGCTTAGTTAATTACGGTAACTTTCTGTTTATTACTAGATTCTTTTATTAGGGAGTAGGAAACTTAGTAATAGGCCAGTTTTAACTCTATCTTAATAATAGTGTAATCCCGTTTCTGTGCGTTAGGGAAGTGGTTATAAAAAGCCTTAAGTCCACTATATTAGTTAAGAATATAGTTATTATATATACAGTTAATCTACAGTATATCCCTATAGTTAAGGTAATTAATATTAACTATAGGTGCTATAGTTATAAAGTATAGGACAGAAAAGGTAGTGCCTTATTTCTTCTCTTCTTCCACTTACCTTTAAGTTCGTTATTTCTTTTAAACTTCTTCTTAAAACTTAGGTAATAATAACCTAGCTTATTCTTCTATAAAGTAACCTTCCTTAATAAGTTAATGTTTAAGTTAATTAATAAAGTGAACTTTATTATAAAGTTATAATTTAATTTCCATTACTTTATCCTTAGACGTTACAGTAAAGCCTTTAACTTACAGGTCCTTTACTTTATCTACTAACTTTTAATATTTCTCCTTTAACTCTTAAACTCTTTACTAATACGCTTGACTTACACCTTCTCAGGGGACTTTTACAGTGCTAGTCTAAGGTATACTGTTTTTAATATAAGGTAGTTATCTAAGTTATCCTTCTTTTAGGGAAGTGAGGGTGTTAATCTACTTAGCGTACTTAAAGTGTTTAAGAGTCTTAAGTGGTACAGTTAAGAAGAACTTCTGTTTTTTTAACTTGATTCTTTCTACTTACTCTTTTTCACCTTTTAAGGCTTACTTTACCACTTAAATAGCTTAAAGGGCTAGTTTTTTAACTCCCTTTACCATTCTAGTAAGGTTTAAGTTAGGGTCCTTCTTAGATTTCCTTAATTCCTGGGCTTATAAGGTAAGGTTTTTAAAGCCTGTAACAGCTAACTAGAACATCTCTTCTTAAAGTCAGTCTTCTGTAACTTACACCTTTAATAACTTTAAGTTCCCACTTTAAAGTCGGTCTTTTATAACTTACACCTCTATAGCTAACTTTTCTAAAACACCTTTAAGGATTAGATATATTACATCTTAAGGTTTTTCTTCTTCTTCTTTATCTCCTAAGTTACACTTATCTATTTAGGTGTAATCTTCTTCGTTACTTGTTATCTTGATATAGACATCCTTTAAGTTAAACTTAACGTGTTTACCTCCTTTTAAGATGGGTTTTTAATTAACTTGCTTTAATAATAGGCACTGTTATACTATATATCCTTTCTTATTATAATTAAAGTATTAGACTTATAATAGGTTTTTAAGCTGTTTTTACTACTGTTATTATTAAGGTTTGTTACGGTTAGGCCGATTTTAATAATTCACTATATTAATATCTATCAGCTTAAGGTAATAACTTGTCACAGTTAACTAGTTTCCTTTCTTAGGTTTACTTAGCTAATAAGGGGTTTACTCCTTTTAAAAGTTCTTCTAATAATGATAATTATAATACTGATTATCAGCCTTAATAGCCATCTTAACTAACTTTTAAAGGTGATTTAGCCGGTCTTTTTAATAAAGGTTTTTAATAACATATTCCTTTAAACCGCTTTAAAACAGCATTATTAAAGTTTCTTAACTAAGTTTAGTTTTTACTACTTTTAACTTAAAGCGTGTAGAGAACTTAAAGATTAAGGACGTCTGCTTTAAGGTTATAAGGTGTTACTTAGCCTGCTTTAAGGTGTTTAATTTTTTAAACTTAGTTTAGAGTTAGTTAATAAAAACGTTAAAGTTATCGAAAAGGGCCTAAGTCTTAAGGGCCTCCTTTTATACTCTGTTCACAGAGAGGTTATTAATTATCTTTATATAAGGTTTATATTAGTAAATAGTTATTTTATTTAATAAGGCTTTGGTAAACTTAACCTTTCTTTCTTTTTTAAAGAACTGCTTATTATAATAAGTAATATAGCTTTAAAGTTAGATTATCTACAACTTTAACTGTGTTAAGTCTCCCTTAAAACGTAACGGTAAGGGGAGCTTTACTCACTTCTTCTATAAGCCTTTAAGGTTATTATTCTTTAACTTAATAATGTTAAGTTAAGTTTAAAGTTTTTTAATAAGACTGATATAGCTTTTAATATCTTTAGGGAAGGTTTTATTAAGTTCCTTAACCAGTCCTTATTAGTTAAGGTTTAACTCTTTAAGGCATACAGTTAACTTATTAACTGTAAGGAGTTAAGGTTAAGCTTACGCTTCCTTAAGCTCTTTACCTTTTCTAAAGGTTAATATATTAGTGACGGGAGGGAAGTGGTGTCTGGGAATTTAATAAATAACGTTCAGAACTATAACATTAATATTATATTATAACCTACACTTAATATAGGCCTTAAAAGGACTAGTGTGGGTTAAGATAAAACGTATAATAGGACGTTAACAGGTAAGGGGCGTTTTAAAGATAGTTTATTAAACTAACACTCTTAAATAGAGGGTTTAATATTATTATAGGTTACTGTCACTATAATATATAGAGGTAAGTCTGAATAGTAGGATATAAATGAATAATTAGATATTAGCGTGAGGAACTAGAGTCCCTTACGGTAGTTATAGGCATAATTATAACTATCTATACTAACTAAACGGGAGGTACCTTATACTTTACTTAGTGGCCTGTTACTTAGTAAGGAACTGAGTAACCTGTTACTAAGCACTTCTTACTTAAAGGTCCCACAGACGCTTAGTAGGTGAGCACTCCTATTAAGACTGAGTAACTCCTGGTTAGTTGTAGGGGCTTCGGGTCTTTGCACCCCTGGCCCAGTGCGCAGTACCGTGCGTACTGTTTTCCTGCACTGTTCCTTTTGCGGGGGATCTGTCGGGCCGCTCCGGCCCAAGTGACGGCCTGCAGGGTCGTCATAACGGCTTCCACTCTCGAAGATAGAAAGAATTAATCACCTTTAACACACACTGCTTTCTAATGCCTTAACCCCTTTTGCATTTTAACAGATCACTATTAGGAGACTTGCTAAAAGCGAGGTAGCTACTCCTTTAGTTAATTATAAAGTTGTACTTTTCTAGCTAGGGTAGACTTAGGATTATATTATATCCTGTAATTAGTATAATGTTAAAATCCACTTATTATTCGTCTTTGTTTACTTTAATTAAAAGTGGTAAGTGGTAGGTGACTTTACTGTTATTATATTAGTATAGGCCCCTTTCTCTATTTTAAATGGGAATAGCCTTTTTATACTTTTTATTAAAGAGTTTCCTTCGGTTAATTAGTAAGGGGTGTATTAAGTTAAAAGCACTTTTATTATTAATTACTACTCTTATTTTAAACGGCCTTCCTTTTCCGTTTATTAGGTTAATGCTAATAAAATAATGCTTATACTTTTTTAACATTTAAGTTATAGTAATTATCTATCCTTAAGGTCTTATTTAACTTAACCTTTAAATACTTTTTCTTCTTCTTAAGGTTTTTATTAATTAGCGAATTACTAGTTTCCGGCCCTTTTAAAAGGCCTATAGCCTTTTTCTAACTCCTTCTGGAAAAATAGGTAACTTTAATAAACCTGGCGATTAACCTTTCTTAAGTTTTCACGCCTTAGCGTTTAGTCGACTTTAAAGGATTTAATATTCTAAAACTCTTTAATAAGCTGATAGTACGCTTTACAGGATTAGATTACAGTAATGTCTTCTTACTCTTAGATCTGGTAGTAATCTGTTTATTTTTACCACTCTTTAGCCTTTCTTTTAAGGTATAGTAAGTACGTCGCGATTAGATAGTTACTAAGTGACCTTCCTTACTAATAAGCTGTAAAGGTTTAATTAATTATAGTAATCTTCTGTTTATTATTAGACTCTCTTATTAGGGAGTAGGAGACCTGGTAATAGGCTAGTTCTAACTTTACCCTTATAATAGTGTAATCCTGTCTTTACACGTTAAGGAAGTGGTTATAAAGGGCCTTAGGTCTATTATGTTAGTTAAAAGTGTAGTCGTTATACATGTAATCAATCTACAGTATATTTTTATAATTAGGGTGGTTAACGTTAACTGCAGGTATTGTAATTATAAAGTATAGAATAAGTAAAGTAATACTTTATTTCTTTTCTTCTTTTACTTACCTTTAAGTATGCTACTTTTTCTAAACTTCTTCTTAGAACTTAAATAGTAATAAACTAGTTTATTCTTTTATAAAGTGGTCCTCCTTAATAAGTTAGTATTTAAGCTGGTTAGTAAAGTGAACTCTGTTATAAAGTTACAACTTAATTTTTACTGTTTTATCTTTAGACATTATAGTAAGGCTTTTAACTTATAAGTCCTCCACTTTATCCATTAACTCCTAATACTTTTCCTTCAGCTCTTAGACCATTTACTAATATGTTTACTTAATACCTTTTTAGGGGACCCTTAAGGTACCGGTCTAAGGCACACTAGCTTTAATGCGGGGCAGTTATCTAAGCTGTCCTTCTTTTAGGGAGGTAAGGGTGCTAATTCACTTAGTATGCTTAAAGTGTTTAAAAGTCTTAAGGGGTACGGTTAAGAAGATCTTTTATTTTTTTAACTTAATTCTTTTAACTTACTCTTTTTTACTTTCTAATGCTTGCTTTACTACTTAGGTGGCCTAGAGAGCTAACTCTTCAACTTCCTTTATTATCTTAATAAGGTCTAAGTTAAGGCCCTTTTTAGACTTCTTTAGTTTTTAGGCTTATAAGGTAAGGTTTTTAAAACCTGTAACTGCTAATTAGAATATCTCTTCCTAAAGTCAGTCTTCTATAACTTACACTTTTAACAGTTTTAAGTTTTTACCTTAAAATCGGTTTATAATAACTTACACCTTTATAGTGTGACGACCCTACAGGCCGTCACTTGGGCCGGGGCGGCCTGACGAATCCCCTGCAGAAGGAACAGTGCAGAAGGACAGTGTACACTGTCCTAACGCACTAGGCTAGGGGTGCAAAGACCTAAAGCCCCTATAACCAGTAAGAAAGTGCTTAATAGTTTATAAGGACTGATAACACCAAGCACCATTTAGTTAACTGCTTAGCTGTAACTACATGGTGCACTATTAAGCACAATAGACTAAGTAAGGTATAAAGTACCTCTTAGTCAGTTAGTATAAATAGCTATAGTTATGCCTATAACTACCGTAAGGGACTCTGGTTCCTCACACTAATATTTAATTATTTATTTATATCTTACTATTCAGACTCACCTCTATACATTATAGTGACAGCAACCTATATTAATATTAAACCCCCCCTTATTTAGGAGTGCTAGCTTAATAAGCTGTCTTTAGAACGCCCTTACCTATTAGCATCCTGTTATACGTTCTATCTTAACCCACATCAGCCCTTTTAAGGCCTATATTAGGTGTAGGTTGTAATACGATATTAACGTCCCAGTTTTAAACGCTGTTTATTAAATTCCCAGACACTACCTCTCTCCCACCATTAACATATCAACCTCTGGAAAAGGTAAAGAGCCTAAAGAAGCTTAGGCTTAATCTTAACTCCCTATAGTTAATAAATTAGCCACACGCTTTAAAAAGTTAAACCTTAATTAGCAGGGACTAGTTAAGGAATTTAATAAGGCTTTCCCTAAAGATATTAATAGCTATATTAGTCTTATTAAGAAACTCTAAGCCTGACTTAACGCTGTTAAACTGGAGAATAATAACCTTAGAGGCTTATAAAAGAAATAAATAAAGCTCCCCCCACTATTACACTTTAAAGGAGACTCTATGTAATTAGAGTCCTGGATAGCCCAGCTTTAAAGTTATATTACCTATTACAATAAGTAATTCTTTAAAGAAGAAGGAAAGGTTAGGTTTACTGGAGTTTTACTAGATAGAGTAGCAGCTTATTAGTATAAACCCTACGTAAAGATAATTAATAACCTTTTAGTAGATAGAGTATGTAAGGAAGCTCTTAAAACTTAGGCTTTTTTTAATAACTTTAACGTTTTTATTAACTAACTCTAAATTAAGTTTAGAGAACTAGACGCCTTAAAGCGGGTTAAATAACACCTTATAACCCTAAGGTAGATATCTTCGGTTTTTAAGTTCTCTATACACTTTAAGTTAAAAGTAATAAAGATTAAGTTTAGTTAAAAGGCTTTAATAATGTTATTTTAAAGTGGCCTAAAGGAGTACGTTATTAGAGACCTTTACAGAGAGGATTGACTAGACTGTTTTTAAGAGTTAGTTAAAATAGTTATTAAGGCTAATAATTAATATTATAATTACTATTATTAGAAGAACTTCTAGAAGGAACGGGCCCTTTACCAGCTAAGTAAGCTTAAGAAGGGGAATTAGTCGACTGTAATAGGTTATTACCTTAGATTAATAAATATTAGTATAGTAAACTGTTAGAACTGACTAAACTGTAATAAACCTTAATAATAAAAGTAGCCTAAGGACCTGTCTTAGGTCCAGTGCTTTAATTACAGTAAGAAAGGCCATATAGTGTGGTAATACCTATTATTAAAATAAGTTAGCTAGAAGCTAGTTCCAGACAGAGGAAAACACATTAAGTTTAACTTAAGAGACATTTACGTTAGGATAGTAACTAACGAAGAAAACTACACCTGGATGGATAAGTGTGACTTAAAAGATGGAGGAGAAAAAGGAAAGGAACCCTAAGATGTAATATACCTAGTCTTTAAGGGTATCTTAAAAGAGTTAGTTATAAAGGTGTAGGTTATTACAAATTAACTTTAAGGTAGAAACTTAAGATAATTAAAGGTGTAGGTTGTGGAAGACTGACTTTAAGAAGAAATGTTCCAGTTAGCTATTATAAGCCTTAAAAACCTTACGTTATAAGCTTAGGAATTAAAGAAGTCTAAGAAGGACCCTAACTCAGACCTTATTAAAATGGTAAAAGGAGTTAAAGGACTAGCTCTCTAAGCCACTTAAGTAGTAAAGTAAGCCCTGGAAAGTGAAAAAGAGCAGAATAAAAGAATCAAGTTAGAAAAACGAAAGTTCTTCTCGATAATACCTTTTAAAACTCTTAAATACTTTAAGCACGCGGAGTAGATTAACACTCTCACTTCCCTAAAAGAAGGACAGTTTAGGTAACTACCCCACACTAAGGTTAGTATACTTCGGACCAGTACCTTAAGGGTCCCCTAAGAAGGCACGAAATAAGTACACTAATAAGGAGTCTAAGAGTTAAAGGAAAAATATCAGGAACTAGTAGATAAAATGGAGGACCTGTAAATTAAAGGCCTTACTGTAATGTTTAAAAACAGAGTAGTAAAGATTAGGTTATAACTTTATAATAAAGTCCGTTTTACTAATTAACTTAAGCACTAACTTATTAAAAAGGACCAGTTTATAAACGAATAAGTTAGGTTATTATTACCTGAGTTTTAAAAAGAAGTTTAAGAGAAGCAGTACACTTAAAAGTAAGTGGATAAAGAAAAGAAATAAAGCACTACTTCACCTGCTCCGGACTTTATAATTACAGCACTTACAGTTAATATTAACTGCCTTAGTTATAAAGATATACTGTGAATTGATCATATATATAATAACTGCACCTTTAACTAATATAATGGACCTAAAGCCCTTTATAACTACTTTCCTAATATATAAAAACAGGATTACGCTATTATAAGGGTGGAGTTAGAACCAGCCCACTACTAGGTTTCCTACTCTTTAATAAGAGAATCTAGTAACAAATAGAAGGTTACTATAGTTAACTAGACCTTTATAACTTACTAGTAAGGAGGGTCGCTTAGTAACTACCTAGTTATAACGTGTTTACTACATTTTAAAGGAAAAGTTAAAGAATGGTAAAAGTAAGCAGATTATAAACAGATTTAAGAATAAAAGGATATTATTACAATCTAATCCTGTAAAGTGTATTATTAACTTATTAAAGACTTTAAAAACATTAAACTATTTAAAGTTAACTGGACGTTAAAACGTGAAAACTTTGGAAAAGCTAATCGCTAGGTTTACTAAAGCTACCTGTTTTTCCAGAAGGAATTAGGAAAAGGTTATAAGCCCTTTAAAAGGGCTAGGAACTAGTAGTTTGCTAATTAGTAAAAACTTTAAGAAGAAAAAGAGGTATTTAAAGGTTAGGCTGGATAAGACTTTAAAGACAGATAGTTATTATAACTTAAATGTTAAAAGAGTATAAGTATTATTCCGTTAATGTTAACTTAACAGATAGAAAAGGGAGGCTGTTTAAGGTAAAAGCAGTAATTAATAATAGAAGTGCTTTTAACTTAATATACCCCTTATTAATTAATTAAAGGAAACTCCTTAATAAAGAGTATAAAGAGGTTATTCTTATTTAGAATAGAGAAGGAGGCTTATATTAATATAATAACGGTAAAGTCACTTATTACTTGCCACTTTTAATTAAAGTGGATAGGGATAAATAATAAGTAGACTTTAACGTTACATTAGTAATAGGGTATAATATAATCTTAGGTTTACTTTAGCTAGAAAAGTATAACCCTATAATTAACTAGAGGAGTAGTTACCTTACCTTTAATAAATCTCTTAATAGTGATTACTGTTTAAAGGAAGTTAAGAAGGCACTAAACTGCTTTAAAGATGCACGAAGCATTTAAAAGCACGTTAAACCTTTAAAACTAAGTAAAGTTTAAGTTAGGTTTATTAAGATGGTTAAAGGATTAGAGAGTTTATTATATTACTTAAATAACGATTTAAAAGGTAAAAAGAAGTAAGAAGCCGATTTATAGATAAGTGAAGAAGTTAACTTATTTAAAATACCTATAAAATACAGGAAGTTTACCCTATTTTAAAGAAAAATATTACAGCTACTAGAATATAGATTATAAGATTATAAAATTAAGTTAAAGCTAGGAGTAAAGCTTTACAGCTTCTAGCCTTACTACTTAAACCCTTAACAGGTTAAGGCCTTAAGGAAATATATTAATAAAAACCTAAAGAACGGATTTATCGTAAAGTCCTAATTCCTGGTAGGGTATTTAATGTTGTTTATCTTAAAAAAGGGAGACAGTAAGTTATATATAGTTATTAATTACTAAACGTTAAACGAGAATATAATTAAAAATCACTACCTATTACCACTTATTATAAAGATATAAAAGTGGATTATTAAAGTAAACTGGTTCTTTAACCTTAATTTCCCTATAAGATTTAACTATATTAAAGTGAAGGAAAAGAACGAATATAAAACGGCTTTTCAGATCTGTAACGGGCATTACCAGTACTATATTATATTAATAAGATTAATAAACGCCCCTGTAACTTTCTAAGGCCTTATTAACAGTGTTCTCCACCCCTTCCTTAATAAGTTTATCTTTATATATTTAAACGACGTTTTAATTTATTCTAAAACCTTAAAAGAACACTGGAAATATATATAACAGGTCCTAACAGCTTTTGAAAAAGCAAAGCTAATAGTGAACCTAAAGAAAAGCCACTTCCACGTTCAGGAACTAAATTATTTAAGGTTTAGAGTAACCCCTAAAAAGCTTAAAATGTAATTAGAGAAGATAAAGGTAATTAGGGATTAGTTTACTTTAAAGAACTAAATAGAGTTATAAGCTTTTATCGGCTTTATAAACTTTTATTAATACTTTATTAAGTACTTTACGAAAATTGTAAAACCATTATATAAGTTTACAGGGATAAGTAAACTGTTTAAGTAGATTAATAAATAGTAAAAGGTGTTTAAAGACCTTAAATATACTTTTATTATAATATTAGTTTTAACTCTCCCTAACTTCTTAAAACTGTTTTAAGTTAAGACAGACTCCTTAGAATTTATAATTAGTAAAGAACTTAACTAAATCTAAGATAATAAAAAACGTTACCTAATTACCTTTTTATTAAAAGGGATTTAAAATTGCCAGGAGCGAAAGTGAGGCATGGAGCGCCCCGTAGCGTAGCGAAGGGCCGTCGCAGAATGACGAACGAAGCGACACCAGCAATTTTAAAAGCTAGTTAAAAATCTTAAACGCTTAAACCTAATTACAGAGTTTTACTAAAAGAATCCAGATTAATTAAAATTAATAATAAGAATTAGAAATAAGATAAGACCTAACATTTAAACTACTATATTAAAGAGTAAAACTATTATAGGACTTAAAGCTTAAAAAGTGGCAGGAAACTCCTTAATAGGTATAGGAGGACGTTTGTCAGAACCTTTAGTTATAAGTTATAAAGACCTTAAACCTAATAAGGAAGCTGGGCCTTTAGAGCTCTTAGTAAGCTTTATACGAATTATATACGTAATAGTACGGAGAATTAAAACGTTGCAGATTAGTAACCTATAGGACAACTTACCCCTTATAACTAGAGGACTTACACTTTATTACAGGCTTAGAGAAGGAGTTAGAGGGTAAAAAGCGATCTGGTATACCTTAAGGTCTCCTAAACCAGTTATATAGCGGTATGTAGCAGAAAAGCGTGTCTATAAGAATAAGCACTATTAAGAAAGAAAGTTAATAAAACAAAATAAATAAAAAAGAAACGTACAGATTAAGTTAAGAAGACGTTACAGGTTAAGGTAACCCTTTAAAGGGAAAACTAGTAAGGAAAGAGTCCTAATCTTAAGAAGCCAGCTTGGACTGGACTGGGTCTGCTACCTTTATTTATTCTTAAAAGGATAAAACCTTGGCCTTATAAGAAAACACTTTTATTACCTTTACTTTAATAACATACTATTAAGTTTTAACACGTTATAACTTTATAAGGGAGTTACAGTGCTTAACGACCGCTTAATTATATAAGGTATCTAATTCCTTCTTCTTATTCACTAAACCCTTAATAAACTTGTTAAAGTAACTAAACACGTTATATAAAGAAAGCGTGCTAGCAGATTAGCACTTATTATAACTGTTAGATTACGTTGCGACTTAGTATAGTAAGGACTTAATTTAACAGTAAGTATAGGGAGATATCTGTAAATTAAAGGTGTTAAGAGATTCTGTAAGATGGATATAACGGTTATAAGGAGCCTTTTCCTATTTTCTCTATCTTTTACGCTTTTCGACATGGTTAAAAGACATAACGAAGGTGGGGAAGGAAGGAAACCAACCTAGCGATTCTTTATAGAAAAAGAATGTTAAAGAGGGGGAATCGTGTAACGACCTTACAGGCTGTCACTTAAACTGGGGCAGCTTAACAAATCCCCTGTAAAAGGAACAGTATAAAAGGACAGTATACATTATCTTAATATACTGGGCTAAAGGTGTAAAGACTTAAAGCCCTTATAACTAGTAAGAAAGTGCTTAATGGTCTATAAGGACTGATAACATTAAGTACTATTTAGTTAACTGCTTAGCTGTAACTGTGTAGTATACTACTAAGTATAACGGACTAAGTAAGGTACAAAATACCTTTTAGTTAGTTAGTATAGATAGCTATAATTATACCTATAACTACTGTAAGGGACTTTAGTTCCTTATATTAGTATTTAATTATTTATTTATATCTTACTATTTAGACTTACCTTTATGTATTATAATAACAGCGACCTACATTAATATTAAACCCCCCCCTGTTTAGGAGTGCTAGCTTAATAAGCTGTCTTTAGAACGCCCTTACCTGTTAGCGTCCTGCTATATGTTCTGTCTTAACCTGCGTCAGCCCTCTTGAGGCCTGTGTTAGGTGCAGGTCGTAATATATAGTTAACTCTTTTAAGATACCTTTAAAGACTAAGTATATTACATCTTAAGGTTTTTCCTTTACTTTTTCCTCGTTTCTTAAGTTATATTTATTTATTTAAGTGTAGTCTTCTTTATTACTTATTATCCTGACGTGGATATCTCTTAAGTTAAACTTAACGTTTTTTCCCCTATCTAAGATAGGTTTTTAACTAACTTACTTTAGTGACAGGTACTGCTATACTATATAACCTTTTTTACTATAATTAAAGTATTAAACCTAAGATAGGTCTTTAAACTACTTTTACTACTGTTATCGTTAAGGTTTATTGCAGTTAAGTCAGTTCTAACTATCCTAATATCTATTAGTCCGGGATAATAGCCTGTTACGGTTAATTAGTTCCCCTTTTTAGGTTTACTTAACTAGTAGGGAGTTTATTCCTTTTAGAAGTTCTTTTAATAATAGTAATTATAATACTAATTATTAACCTTAATGGTTATCTTAACTAGCTCTTAAAGACAGTCCGGTCGATCCTCTTTATAAAGGTCTTTAATAATATACTCCTTTAAGTTACTTTAAAACAGTATTATTAACGTTTCTTAACCAAGCTTAGTTTTTACTACTTTTAGCTTAAAGCGTGTAAAGAACTTAAGGATTAAGGACGTTTACCTTAAGGTTATAAGGTACTGTTTAGCCTGCCTTAAAGCGTTTAGTTTTTTAAACTTAGTCTAAAGTTAGTTAATAAAAACGTTAAAGTTATTAAAAAAGGCCTATGTCTTAAGGGTTTCCTTTTATACTCTATTTATAAAGAGATTATTAATTATCTTCACATAAGGTTTATACTATTAAGTAGTTACTCTATCTAACAAGGCTCTAGCGAACCTGACCTTTCCCTCCTCTTTAAAGAACTGTTTGTTATAATAAGTAATATAGCTTTAAAGTTAGGCTATTTAAGACTTTAGTTATATAAAGTCTCCCTTAAAGTGTAAAAGTAAGGGGAGCTTTATTTGTTTTTTCTATAAGCCCTTTAAGTTATTATTCTTTAGCTTAACAGCGTTAAGTTAAGCTTAGAGTTTTTTAATAAGACCGATACGGCTTTTAATATCTTTAGGGAAGGTTTTATTAAATTCCTTAACCAGTCCCTACTAGTTAAAGTTTAACTCTTTAAGGTATATTACTAACTTATTAACAGTAAGGAGCTAAGGTTAAGCTTACATTTTCTTAAGTTCCTTACCTTTACTAGAGGTTAATATGTTAATAACGGGAGAGAGGTAATGTCTGGGAATTTAATAAACAGCGTTTAAAACTGGGACATTAGTATCGTATTATAACCTACACCTGATATAGGCCTTAAAAGGATTAGTATAGGTTAAGACAGAACGTATAATAGGACGTTAATGGGTAAAGGGCGTTTTAAAGACAGCTTATTAAGTTAACACTCCTAAATAGGGGTTTAATGTCACTGTAAGTCGCTATTACTATAATATATAAAGGTGAGTCTGAATAGTAGGATATAAATGAATAATTGAATACTAACGTAAGAACCTAAAGTCCCTTACGGTAGTTGTGAGCACAATTATAACTATCTATACTAACTGACTAAGAGGTACTTTGTACCCTACTTAGTCTGTTATGCTTAGTGGTGCACTATATAGTTACAGCTAAGCAGTTAACTAAGTAGTGCTTGGTGTTATTAGTCTTTGTGGATTACTAAGCGCTTTCTTACTGGTCGTAGGGGCTTTGGGTCTTTGCACCCCTGGCCCAGTGCGTTGGGACAGTGTGCACCGTCCTTCCGCACTGTTCCTTCTGCGGGGGATTTGTCAGGCCGCCCCGGCCCAAGTGACGGCCTGCAGGGTCGTCACAGTACGGTATCGACCTTACGTTATGACAGTATAGGGTTACACCAGTCACGGTAAGTGGAGGCCGCTTGCTTCTCTTGGAAAGATCGATTGGCTTCCTGGAGCAACCGGTTTAACGCCTCCTTTTGCTAGGTAACCGTCTCCGCAGACATCAGATGGTGGGAGGCTAACGGTCCCGTCTGCATCCCCCTGGCAGGCTTGTCCTGTCTTGGCTGATGACGGCTCCTAAAGAAGTTGGTGTTAGACTTATAACACATTAACAGCGAAGTCTTACCATAAAATAGGAAATTCATACTTCGGAGTTAGCATATCAACCCCTAACCTGGCTCTTCTAGCTCTCTGACGGCGTTGGCTTGTGTGGTCTTCCAGCTCTCGCTGACGTTAGGCTTCTTCCCCTTGGTTCTGACGGTGTCTTTCAAGCCACTGTCTTATCTCCTCAGCCCGTGGATGCTGTTCCCGCTCCTCCTCCTGCTGTTGTCTCAATCTGTCTTCCCGTAAAAGCCGCCTTTCTTCCCGCTGCAGACAGCGCTGCTCATGTTAACGGCGGCACTCATCTTCTTCGCCTTGTTGCGGTATTTCCTGACGTCTGGCCCTATATCGACTACTCCCCCCTTGTTCTGTTTGCTCTTCTTGCTCACCTCGGCGTCCAGTTTCTTCCCCTTGGTTCTGGCGATGTCTTTCCAGCCACCGCCTTATCTCCGCGGCCTGGGGATGCTTTTCCCACTCCTTTTCCTGCTGTTGTCTCCTCCTCTCCTCCCGTCGGCGACGCCCTCTTCCTGCTGCAAATAATGACAACGGAGCTCTTCTTCGTCCCACTGTTGCAACGTGCGCTGCTATCTGGTGGCATCACGCGCACGTTCAGCGCGCTCTGCTAACCACTGCCGCCTCGCTTCCCGTATGGCCTGGCTCCCGTCATTTTGCGTCCATGCTACTGCTTGCTGTTGTTGTTGTTGTTGTTGTCTCCAGCTGTCTTCCCTGTCTTGATGGCCACGTTCTTGCCGCTAAATCTGTTTTTGCGGCGGAATGGATGTGGACTCGTCACATATTTCGGCCATGTCGAGATCCAATAATATTGTGATTCAACTGGACTACTAGGATGTATCTGGCAGCTATGTTGGCCGGCTCTTCGTCGACGACCTGCACGAACGCTGCTACCAAATCGTCTCCTTCACCAAGGGAGATCCATGCACAGAGATTCAAATTCAAGAGGCACGGCAGAAATCCCCACATCGAAGGCCCCCATTCTGAATGCATCTCAATCCGAACTGCGACCGCCCTCTCAAAATCAAAAGCAATATTAAATGCTAAGGTTCTTTCGTTTCTGGTATGTAAACACGAACGATCACGGCACGACACCAGGACACCCGCCCTTCAACACCACGAATCGTAAATCCCGTTTCCCGGAATTTTAGACACTATGACCAGAATAGAATGGCCGTCACATATACGCCTTTTTAATCAACCCACTGTAGCTATTTCTGCCGATAATGGAGTGTTCGGAGGGCTTCTTTCATCGACTATGGTGTGAATCGTGACAACATTTTTCAATTAGGACCACCCAGACGCAAAGCTGATGCGCCCGCGTGACGGTGATCCAAGGAAATGTCTGTGATAGCCACCCTCTTTCGAGCTGGTGTTGTAGGGCTAAGAAACGGAATTGGGCGATTCGGGTAACGGGAGCCGTGGCTTACGACGCTACACCCTCAAGGGGTTTAAGCATCACAAAAAGCATCCATCCCTCACATCAACTCCCCAGTTCTTTGAAAACAGAAATCAGTCTCCTACACCACCGTCTCCCTCGTTCCCAGATTCTATTTTCTTACGAACGACAAAATCCCGCTCACCATGGCCTCTTCCTCCCTCGTTTATCAGATACCTCCGCTGCCAAACAAGCGTGCACAGGGAACTATAGGCGCGGACCTCATCGTCACCTACCACTCCGACATGGCTCAGTGCAAGATCATCCCGCCCAGGTCGCGCTACACGAATGCAGGGAACTTCAAGGCCGGTACTTTCCTTCCCTTTAACCAGCCTGACTTTGTCCTTAAGCTTTACCCCGGCCTAATCAGTGCCGAAGACAGAGAGAGCTCCGGTATCCCTCTGCTACTCTCAATGTTCCACTCCAGGGTACGAACAGTAACGTTAGAGGACGATTAGGAGGGGAAGTAGTTCAACATCGTTACCCGAGTTTACCCGAACAAACTTACTTTTCAAGGTGTACGACTCGATAGATAGGAGACAGATAACACTCAGTCTGTTCAAGTTTCGCTAACACTGCTAAGGGATAGCGGTTTAACTCCGTACTTTATCCTGCCTGTTCCACACTGTTCTACGTTATCTATACTTACATTCGTGCAGTATTATCCCCTGTATTTATTCTGGTAACGACGAGAATGTACCCTAGCCCACCTCCTCGGCACATACGTCCTTTACCGGTCCTGTCGATCTTAACACATTTTATATTAAGGAGGATATTTAGCCCAGGGCGCTCACCAAAACCTCAGTATTTATTAAGCTAGGCTCATACTTACTGCTAGAAAGTGACCGCCCTCCTTATAAAGGTATACACGTACACTACGTCCTCCTCCTCTTTCCCCTAAAGCAACAGCCATAAAGTTCTCTACTCGGCTAGATACGATAAGCCGTAAACCCCTTTCCCAGAGGTTCCTAGATTATATACAGTGGCCGGATCCTAAGGGTCCTTAACCGTAAGCTCATCCAAGGGCTGTAAGTTATCGACTTAACCACCCGGATTTTAATCGTCCTTCCTAATAACTGGGAATTCATTCGGCAGAATACCCTGTCTACACAAACTTCACCCACCTCTACGCGCTCGAATCCTGTTCCCGAATTACCTACAACGCCATAACTAGTAGCCCCTAACAGGGTCGTAAGTAGGAACCCGCTCTCGTCTCCAAGCCGTAGACATAAGGAATCTCCACTAAAAAGCAGCAGGCTTATAACGTTAGGTACTAATAAGGATTTACATCGTGAGGCGACCTCCGCCAGAGGAGAGCAAACACCGCGGGACACCACGACAACTGATATAGACCCAGTTTCAGTACTAAGCTCGAGTACGTCTTGCCATCTAAGTCCATTAATTCCGCTGACCATCTATCTAGACAGTAATACTACGGAACATGGCTCAGATGTGGAGTAGCTGTTAGGCGATTAACTTACTTTTACCAGTACCACCCCAACACGCAAGAGGAAGGTACCAGATTCTCCTAGATCGGGTAGGAGCAAGAGGACAACAGCAGGGAAAAGGAGGGCACAGCTGTATGATTAGGCACCTTCTATATATTTTTCAAGAATGGTTTATGACGCCGGCTTATGAAGCCATCCATTCAATCCCATCTCCTGACGTCGCTGGGCCGGCGCCACTGCCATCAACCTCAGGTGAAGCGACGCAGTCGGCTATATGCACTGCCCAGTGGAGCCTCTGAAGCACATCCCCACATCCCCACAGCACCCCACAACATGACACAGCCCACACTTCTTCTCAGGGCCCGCCCAGGTGTGACTTGAGCGCCAGGGGTCCCGGGCTTCCAAAGTGCCCCTTATCCGTCTTGGCAGCCCAACGAAGGGGCACGGATCACCTTTCGGCCCTGCAATGCGGCTCCTCCCCCATGTGACGCCGCATTGCAATTTCGACTGCATCTCTTCATCTCTGTCGTTCAACTGTCTCTCTAAGGAAACCGTAAGAAGTAGTAGAAACGAGTTACTGCATAGCTGCTACGATTTCCGAGTTTGCCTTCCAGAGTTCCGCCACATCGCAGGACCGCACAGTCCGAAATTTCTGTTGGCGGGAGCGAGCCGTATGGGCTGTCCGACTTCAGCTCTGAGGCAACCGCGCAGACAAACCGGTCGCGATCTCCGACACGCTTTCAAATAATAAAGCTCTATCTACGGCCAACGCATTCGGAGCACCTGCCACGAGCCAGCATGCGGACGCGCCAAAACCACGGCTACCTAGGGAGAAAGGGCAACCAACGTCGATCCAGAGGAACCTCTCATGCTGACTAGAGGGACACCGCCAATGACGAAGCTTCGAATATGCGCAGTTGGCACCAGTCGTTTGGGCGCCAATGCCAGATCAAGTATACGAGAACGTCTGCAGTTGACATTGAGACTCTAGTTCCAACCTCGCTTCCAAGTTTGTTTTAAGTCATGAGTTGACGTAGCTTGTGTTATGATATGGGCCCCACTTATTTTTGGTCACTCACCACATCTTGTGTTTTTTTGGCATTTCGTGATGGCGCGCCAGCGAACCAATCATAATGGGTTTGAACATGCACAATTGGCGCCGGCTGCCTAGGCGCCATCGCCAAAGAAATGCCCAACGTGCGGGGCTGTGTTCAGGAGCGACCGTCGACGACAACGAAGACAACGACCTTAAGAGTCAACACCCACAACCGAGTATACGAAGATCGCGCGAATTATTTTTAAAACTGCATTCTGTACGTAACCTTCGAGTATCGGGTGTATGCCTAGCCTCAGCTCCTAATTGCTAATTGTTGTGCCAGCAGGTCCCACAAACGCCAGACCAGAACGACCACACACCGGCTCCCCCTTCCGACAACCAAACATTTGTCCGCCTTTACACAATGCGGCTTCTATATTACGACGATGCAGGCAAGATTCGCGTCACAGAGGATCTCTCAAACCGCAACATTCCGCAGTACGCGATACTTTCACACACGTGGGGTGCCGAAGAAGTCCTCCTGGCCAAACTGAAGGATGGTACAGACGAGAATAAAGCCGGTTACTCCAAAATCAAGTTTTGCGGAGATCAAGCACGGCTCGACGGCTTGAAATACTTCTGGGTGGACACATGCTGCATCGACAAACCCAACAACACTGAGCTTCAGGAGGCTATCAACTCAATGTTTCGTTGGTACCGGCATGCCGCAAAATGTTACGTTTACCTTACCGATGTCTTAACAAGTACGCCTGAAGACCGGTCCGGTTGGGAACCGGCTTTTCGAGGGAGCAGGTGGTTTACCCGTGGGTGGACGCTCCAAGAGCTCATTGCTCCGAAATCCGTCGAATTCTTCTCGAAGGAGGGCGTCCGTCTTGGAGACAAGAACACACTAGAGAGGCATATTCACGAGATAACGGGGATCCCGGTAGAGGTTCTCCGAAATGGCCTTCTATCTGATGTCAGTGTTTCCGACCGGATGGCATGGATCGAGAAGCGTGACACGACACGTGAAGAAGACAAAGCGTACTCTCTTCTGGGTCTCTTCGACATTCACATGCCACTTATCTACGGTGAAGGAGAGCAGAGTGCATTCCGACGGCTGCGAGAGGAGATCAGCAGAGCTTCGAGGAGTCAACACACCTTCAATAAGGCCGACCTCCGTTGTCTGGCCGACCTTCGCTCAACCGACCCACGCGACGACAAGTCACGTATCGAGGCCACCAAGGGCGGCCTGCTGGCAGACTCGTATCGCTGGGTCCTCGACAATACCGAATTCCAACGATGGCGCAACGAAGACAACCAGCTCCTCTGGATCAAGGGCGACCCCGGGAAGGGCAAGACCATGCTACTCTGCGGTATAATTGATGAGTTGAAGAATGAGCCCATCACTGGAACGCCCCGGCAAGCCAAACGATGTTACAAGGCCGATGATCATAGCATAGGCAACAGTCCTTGCAACGACAGCGGCCATCACAGTCCTGCTATACGATTGAAGCTAACAACTAGAGACGCTCATTCAACACCAAATCACCCGGAACCCTCTGTCACAGCCACTCACCTACGGCCAATACAGGGTCAGCATCACCAAGCTGGGCGCAGTACCGTGGCATCAACCCACAATCGAGGTGAAGGATGGAGTGACAGTCTTTTATCCTACTTCTTTTGCCAGGCTACCGACTCGCGCATCAACCATGCCACCGCCGTCCTCCGGGGCCTGATCTATCTGCTCATCCTCCAGCAGCCAACCCTCATTCAATATGTACGGAAGAAGTATGATGATGCAGGCAAGACTCTTTTCAGGGATACCAATGCCTGGTTTGCCTTATCGGAAATTTTCAGCAGCATCGTGCGAGATATTAGTCTAAAGTCCGCCTATTTGGTCATAGATGCACTCGATGAATGCACACATGATCTGCCACGACTTCTCAAATTTATCGTTGAGATATCAACTACTTTATGTCACGTCAAATGGATCGTTTCAAGTCGCAACTGGCCAGACATCGAGAAGGACCTCAACGTGGCGACACAAAAAGTGCGGTTGTGTCTTGAGTTGAACGAAGCATCCGTTGCTGAGGCCGTTGCCGCATACGTCAAGTTCAAAGTATGTCGGCTAGCGGAGCGAAACAAATACAAGCCTAATACGCGAGACACGGTACAGACTTATTTGTTGGGAAATTCTCACAGCACATTCCTATGGGTGGCTTTGGTCTGCCAAAGCCTCACTAATATCCCGGAACGGAAGGTCCAAAGGAAATTGACGGCATTTCCACCTGGGCTTGATGCGCTCTATGGACGGATGATGGACCAGATCCGTAATACTGAGGATGTCGAGGATGCCGAGCTCTGTAAAGGTATACTGGCTGTCATGTTGGCTGTGCGTAGGCCGATTACACTGGATGAGCTTGCGGCTTTTGTCGACATGCCCGAGGAAGCCTCTACGGAATACGAAGTGTTGACAGAGATCATAGGGCTTTGTGGCTCTTTCCTGACACTTCGTAAACGCACAATCTCCTTCATCCATCAATCGGCCAAGGAGTTCTTGCTGGGAGAGGCAGCCCATGAGCTTTTCCCTTCCGGGATAGAAGACACACACCATACCATCTTCTCACAATCGCTACACCTTATGTCCGGAACATTACACCGCGACATCTACAGTCTGAGCTCTCCTGGATCTTCTATCAACGGCGCCACCCTGCCCGATCCAGACCCGTTGGCCGCAGCACGATATGCTTGTGCTTACTGGGTTGATCACCTTGGTGACTGGCAGTCGAGCGACAATACCAAGCAACAAGATGTTTTCCAAGATGGAGGTGCCATCGACGCCTTCCTGAGGCAGCACTATCTTCACTGGCTCGAAGCTCTTTCACTTTGCAGGAGCATGTCACAAGGGGTATTATCAATGGCGAAGCTTGACAGCATTCTTCAGGTTAGCTCCAACCCGGTAATTGCCACGTGTTCCGTTAAGTTGTTCTAACATTAATGTAGCAAAGGACCATTGCGTCACACTTACCAAGCCTTGTCCACGACATGCGCCGATACATTCTATACTGCCGATGGCTAGCTGAGAATCATCCTCTCCAGGTTTATTCTTCAGCACTTGTATTTAGCCCGGTCCGCAGTATAACAAGAGGCTTGTTCAAGCAGGAAGAACAGAGGTGGATTACATCCGGGCCAGCTGTGGAAGATGATTGGAATGCATGCACGCAGACGCTCGAGGGGCATAGCGGTTGGGTCGGGTCGGTCGCGTTCTCGCCAGACTCGAAGCTCGTGGCGTCCGGGTCCTCCGATGAGACCGTCAAGCTCTGGGATCCAGCAACGGGCGCATGCACGCAGACACTTGAGGGGCATAGCGGTAACGTCAACTTGGTTACGTTCTCGCCGAACTCGAAGCTCGTGGCGTCCGGGTCCTACGACAAGACCGTCAAGCTCTGGGATCCAGCAACGGGCGCATGCACGCAGACGCTTGAGGGGCATAGCAGTTGGGTCAGGTCGGTCGCGTTCTCGCCAGACTTGAAGCTCGTGGTGTCCGGGTCCGACGACAAGACCGTCAAGCTCTGGGATCTTACGACGGGCGCATGCACACAGACGCTGAAGAACGTGGATTACTCGAATTTTATCGCTTCTTGGTCAGGCGATGCGAAAATGTCCCTTCAAAAAATTTATGGTATAGGCTCAAACGGCAAGTGGATTACAAAAGGCTCGGAGAACTGGCTGTGGCTGCCTCCAGGATGTCGACCAGGAAATTGGGCCGTAGCCGCATCAACAATTGCTATTGGCTGTTCTTCAGGAAGGGTGCTGATTATGACGTTCCCGGCAGACTACTAATGCTTAATCTTTCTCTCTTTTTTGCTATCATAACGTGCCATAGGAGGGGTACAGGGGGCTCCTTTATCTTGAACGATCACAAAAATGCGACAGCAAGCCTCTGCCTCTCTATCGGAACGATTCTAACTTCCAATTGGTTACTCAAATTGCATGCAAGGCTTATCGGGATCGCTTATCAGACCGGTACAGCCAAAGGGGCTTAGCGGCAGCCGGAAACGGTATAGCGGGCTGCGGCGGTTTGGAGCGATTGCAGTTTACTGCCTCCACATCTGCATATCTACTTCGTTTCTCTACCGAACACACCAGAACAGTTCCTCCAGGCTTCCTTTAGCGGGCCGCTCGTCGGCACGGTCCCTCATGTAAAGAGGGCTGCAGCGGATTGCACCACTGCAGGGGTGAATTTGCTGGCCTCCACATCTGCAAATTTCCCTCATTTCTCTGCCGAACACCAGAACAGTTCCTCCAGGCTTCCTTTAGCGGGCCGCTTGCCGGACCGGTCCCTCCTGTGACGGAAGGATCCTTAAGGAACTGCAAGGCACCTAAGGAACGGGAAAAAAAGGGGGAAAAAAGCAAAAAAAGCTAGCTCTCCTGGACAAAACGCACAAACCACTTAAAATTACCGCTTTTAGTACTTGCACATGATCTAACACGTGGCCTCACGTCAGTCTCACGTTCTTAACACCTCTAAACAGCTAGGGCCGGAATGCGATTTTGCGGCAAGCGCCCAGCAAGCCGCGAAATCGTGTATAGGCACGTTCAAAGCTGGCACTTGGAAGTTCCTCCAGGCTTCCTTTGGCGGGCCGCTCGTCGGCACGGTCTCTCCTGTTCCGAAAGGATCCTCATCGCTGGCTTTAACATGCCCCTACGAAACGCACGGACGTCAGTAAAACGTTGCAGTTTCTTATTTCTACTGTAAGTTAACACTGTCTTACGTCAGTGGTGCGCTCTCTCTGCCGGAACAGCTCGGGCCGGAACGCGATTTTGCGGTGAGCGCCTAGCGAGCCGCGAAATCGTGTGGAGGCACGTTTGAAAGCTGGCACTCAGCAAGTTCCTCCAGGCTTCCTTTAGCAGGCCGCTTGTCGGCACAGTCCCTCCTGTCAGAAACGGTATAGCAGGCAGCGGTGGTTTGGAGCGATTGCAGTTTGCTGCCTCCACATCCGCATATCTACCTCGTTTCTCTGCCAAACACCAGAATAGTTCCTCCAGGCTTCCTTTAGCAGGCCGCTTATCAGCACGGTCTCTCTTATAACAAAAGGATCCTTAAGGAACTGCAAGGCACCTGAGGAACGCGAAAAAAAAAAGGTAGGGGAAAGCAAAAAAAGCAGGCTCTCCTGGACAAAACGCACGGGCCACTCACCTTCCTCTTTTGGCCAATTCTCATCCACCCCGGTTACTTGCCAAGCGGGTGCTAAAATAACACGAACTGCAAAGATGCAGTGGTCTGTGCGGGTGGCTGGCCACTAACAGACACTACCAATTTTATAACATTCGATGGCATTCAGCTTACACCACTACAACATCTACACTGCCAGTCCACCACCATCACCACCATCATTGCCATCATGGCACTACATTACCTAACGCTAGTGAAGGCGCACCTTATTAAAACAGCTGCCTTTCTAAACCACCACTACATATAGTACTTCTACACTGATCTTTTTAAAAACTTCAGTATCTGCAACAAAACCTAGGGCTGGGAAATCCTACGTATCGATAAAGACCGGAGGTATCTAAAGCACGAAACACGGGGTTGGAAGCGTATCATCTCGCTAGAGGACCTGTACCAAATAAAGGAAGTTATCTAACAGTATAGCTTCCAGGCACGCAGCTTAACTTAGCAAAGTCTAAGCCTAATGGCTGGTATTTATATATCCGTAAAGATAATTAAGCGAGCGATGGGGACTTTAAAATACTGAAAATACATCGCTTACGAAAAAGGATTCGTTTCTCTATTAAACGCTAACTGCTGTATCTAAGCCGCTAAACTCGCCCTTCAGTATCGTCCTCGGCTAAAAGACTAGTATAATATCCGTTAGTTAGATAAATGCTATTTTAGACTCTTTTCTAAAGGAAAGATTTGGATTATCAGGAAGCTAGGCAAGCGTTATTATCTAGATTACATTCATCATTATAAGTTAGAACTAGCGGTAGGAACTAAAATCCGAAAATATCACGTCTGGGTAGCTATTAAATAGAATTTTAAGTCTGAGATGCATTTTTACAAAGTCTTAATAAATATTAATGGAAAGATAAGTTTACAGATTTATTACGACGAAATTCTGGAAAAGGTTATTAGTCTTTGGCTTCTTAATAGTAATGTTTTCGTACTGGAAGAAGACAGAGATTTAAGGTATGGAGGTGGAAATTCTAAGTGGAAGAACATTATAAAGGAATGGAAGACGACCTACAGATTAAAGCATTACTTTAATTGCCCTGGTTCTCTAGATTTATCACTAATCTTCAAATTACTAAAGGGCTGTAAAGTAGTATATCTGTGCTAATCTTCAAATTAAAGCAAATATTATAAACCTGGCGGTTAAAGAATAAAGGCGACTGAGTAAAGTGGAAATCAACAAGTACGTAGATTCTATAATAAGGCAGTATTACGACCTGCACCCGACACAGGCCTTAAAAGGACTGGCACAGGTTAAGACAGAACGTATAACAGGACACCAATAGGTAAGGGGCGTTCCGAAGACGGCTTATTAAGCTAGCACTCTTAGACAGGGGGTTTAATATCACCATAGGTTATTATCACTATAATACATAAAGGTGAGTCTAAATAATAGGACATAAATAAATAATTAAATATTAATATAAGGAACCTAAGTCCCTTATAATAATTATAAACATAACTATAGCTATTTATACTAATTAAACGGGAGGTACCTTATACCTTACTTAATAGCTTATTACTTAGTAAAGAATTAAGTAACCTATTATTAAACACTTTTTACTTAAAGGTCCCACAGATACTTAATAAGTAAATACTCTTATTAAGATTAAGTAACTCCTAATTAATCATAAGGGCTTTAAGTCTTTTTACCCCTAACCTAATATATAATACCGTATATACTGTTTTCCTACACTATTCTTTTTACAGGGGATCCGTTAGGCCGCTCCAGCCTAAGTAACGGCCTGTAAAGTTATTATATAATTCCCCCTTTTTAATATTCTTTTCTTATAAAAAATCCTAATAAGGGCGTTTCCTTTCTTTAATATAACTATACCTGTTAACTGTATATAAAAGCGCATTTTAAAAAACAGCACCTCTTATTACCGTAACCTTACAGACTTTATTTTAATTTTTAGATTATAAATGTCACCTTATAGTTATTATTTTTTAAAATCACTTTCCTGTCTTATTACTATACAGTTAAACAGTTAATTTAAATACTTACTAATAAGGGCTTTATCTTTATATAACGTGTTTAATTATAATAATACTTTCCTTTAACGGCTCTTTTTTAAAAAGCGCCACCTTAACATTAAATATAACGTTATTATATAAAACTTAAAGCTGAAAACTTAAAAACTTTATAAAACTGTTACCTGTTTTAATTAGATTAATATCTAACGTTACAGGATAAAAAAGTAAGCTTTTTTTACATTTAATTAAGAGGTGGAGGTCCTTTATTTCCAGGAGTAAGAGGAGGCTTATTTAACTACTCCTTTTAAAGTTAGTAAATCCTTTAATTAAAGACGCTTTTTAACAGGAACACTTACTAGTTCTTTCTCTAAGGGGTTACCTTAACTAATAACCTTTTCCTAACCTAATTTATAATTTTAAATTCCTTAAAGGTCTTTTTATCACTTTAAACCATTACTTCTTAAGGTTAAAGGGTCCAGACTTAATAACTTTTTATTTATTTTTCTTTTACTAACTTTTTCCTTTTAATAATACTTACTCCTATATAAAGCTTATTAAAAGCTTTAAAGGCCCAGCCTCCTTATTAAGTTTAAGGTCCTTATAACCCTAATTAAGGCCTTAATAAATATCCTCCTATACTTATTAAGGAGTTTCCTATTACTTTTTAAGTTTTAAATCCTATAGTAATCTTACTTTTCAGTATAATAATTTAAATATCAGATCTTATCTTATTTCTAATTCTTATTGTTAGTTTTAATTAATTTAAATTCTTTTAATAAAACTCCATAATTAGGTTTAAACACTTAAGGTTTTTTACTAACTTTTATAAGTTACTTTTAAAGCTGTAATTTAACTATTTAATAAGATATTTAAATATGTTTCTTCCTTTCCATAAATCTATAACTTCCTTAACGTTATACTTATCTTTATTAGTGTTAATTTTAATCTTCTTTTCTAGAGGAACTCCTTTTAAAGTAGGTTTTAAAAGTAAGATATAGAAAACCTTAATCCACACCTTTATACTAACAGGTAGGTTTAATTTATAATTAAAGGTGGTAACCTTTTTTTTAATCTGGAACGGTTTATATTTTTTAAAGTTAAGCTTCTTATTAGGCCGTTTTAAATATAGGTTTTATAAAAAAAGATAAATATAATCCCCCTTTTAAAAAGTTAATCCCTTAACTTATTTACTATTATAATAAAATCCTTTTTTAAACATTAGTTATTTAGTTTAATGTTTATTAGTAAACTTCTTTATCTATTCACATGTAAACTTAAGTTTAGCTTATAAGTGGTTATATAATTCTTATATCTAATCTGTATAAATTACAGCTTAGGGGGCGTTAGTAAGCAGGCCTTAATAGAGCTTAGGCTCCTTACTGTAATTAGTAAAAAATAATAACACACTTATTAACTTAATTAACGTTATATTATAAATTATCTATACTGTTAATAACAGTTTAAGTTAATTATTTTATTTAAAGTTAATATAAGCTTAAAGATACGTTATAAATACCTAGTTAACTTACTTTATTTAACTATCTGTTTATAGGTGGAAGGTTATTAAAAGTTTACTTTTCACCCCTATTCTTTATATTAATCCTTACTAGAACTTTAATATAATTAGTTTATCTTAATTTATAATAACGTTATCTGGCTAAAGGTGTTATAAAATTACCTTTTTTTTAAAGATATAAGTAAGTTACTCCACAGTTATATCCTTTAAGGTTAGTAGAAAGTAAGCTTATTTTGTTAATCTGTTAACTATTATAAGGATTTAATTATAAGTAACTTTTATAATAAGGTCCTTAGACTTTAAAATCCTAGTAATAAAATTAAGTAAGATGGAACTTTATACACCTGTGGTACAGGGAGTGGTTTAAAAAGCCTATAAGGTTTATAATGTTGGTTTTACTTTTAATAGCAAATATTATAATTATTAACCACCTTCTTAACTAACTTCTTTATTCCTAGGAAGGTGTATACTTATTAAATTTACGTACGAGTTTTAGCTTAGCTTATATAGCCTTTAAGTTAAAACTTATAAACCTACTAGATATACTCCTTCTACTTATCTAAGTTATAAATATATAGTTTCTCTTAATATTAAAGTTTTACTTTTAATTTAAACGTGCTATTTACACCTTTTAACAGTTATTCCTTTTAATAACTAGTTTTATTATAATTTAAATACTTTAAACACTTTTTACTATAATCTTACAGATACCTTAAGAAGTCTTTTAAGGGGCACTTATACTTACAGGTACCTTTTATTAACCTTTTTATTTAAAAATCCTATTATTATTAATAGATGTTATACTTTATTTATAAGTTTATATAAACGTTAATAATTTATTTTAATATTTAATTATCTAACATTTATAATGTATACTCTAATATACCGTTTTTAATTTTATTAAACATAATAATAAGGATTAAAACTAAGTTAATATCTTTATAATCCTATCTTTTATTAAAAGCATTAACTTACTTATTATCTTTTCCTTTAACATAATAGATCTAAAAGTGGAATAGGGCTATTAACTTTACTTACTGTGCTTACTGTAAATTAAATTCCTTTATTAAAAAGTATTAAAGGTTATTATAATTTAAAAAAACCTAAACCAGTTCTTTTATACCGTTTAAGTACAGCACCTACTTAGTAAAGTATTAAATCATCACTATTAATTCCTTATTATAAATTAAATATTACAGGGTTAGGCTGTGGATTCCTTTTAATAAAAAGGTAACTAGGTGGCGTTTCCTATCGTCTTAAATTTAGTTAAGTTCTCCACTAATTACAAACTTTAAAAAGTCTGTCTTAACTTAAAAGGGCTTTAAGAAATTAAGTAGAGTTAGGACTAGCGTTATAATAAAGGTGTGTTTAAGGTCTCTAAATGCCTTTTATTATTTATCAGTTTACTTAAACGGTTTACCCTCTCCTGTAAGTTTATATAATAGTTTAATAATCTTTATAAAGTATTTAATAAAGTATTAATAAAAGTTTGTAAAATTAATAAAGGCTTATAACTCTTTTTAATTTTTTAAAGTAAGTTAGTTTTAGATTACCTTTATTTTCTCCACTTATATTTTAAGCTTTTTAAGGGTTACTTTAAACCTTAGATAATTTAATTCCTAAATATAAAAGTGGCTTTTCTCCAGGTTTACTGTTAGCTTTACCTTTTTAAAAGTTATTAAAACCTGTCGTATATGTTTTTAATATTCTTTTAATATTTTAAAATAAACTAAAACATTATTTAAATATATAAAATAAACTTATTAAGGAAGGGGTGGAGGATATTATTAATAAGGCTTTAAAAAGTTATAAGGGTGTTTATTAATCTTATTAGTATAACATAGTATTAATAATACCTATTATAAGTTTAAAAGGCTGTCTTATGTTTATCCTTCTCTTTTACTTTAATATAGTTAAATCCTATAGGGAAATTAAGGTTAAAGAATTAATTTACTTTAGTAATCTATTCTTACATTTCTATAATAAGTAGTAATAAGTAATAATTCTTAATTATATCTTTATTTAACGTTTAATAATTAATAACTATACGTAGTTTATTATCTCCCTTCTTTAGGATAAATAGCACTAGGTACCTTATTAGGGATTAGGACTTTATAATAAACCTATTTTTTAAGTTCTTATTAACGTACTCCCTTAAGGCTTTAACCTGTTAAGGGTTTAAGTGGTAAGGCTGGAAATTATAAAGCTTCACTCCTGGCTTTAACTTGATTTTATAATCTTATAGTTTATAGTCTGGTAGTTATAATATCTTTTTTTAAAATAGGGTAAACTTCCTATATTCCACAGGTACTTTAGATAAATTAACTTCCTTACTTATTTATAAATTAGCTTTTTATTTCTTTCCACCTTTTAAATCGTTACTTAAGTAATATAATAAACTCTTTAATCCTTTAACCATTTTAATAAACCTAACCTAAACTATATTTAATTTTAAGGGTTTAGCGTGCTTTTAAGTGCTTTATATAACTTTAAAGCGGTTTAAAGCCTTTTTAACTTTTTCTAAACAGTGATTACAGTTAGGGGATTTATTAAAGGTAAGTTGGCCACTCCTCTAATTAATTATAAGGTTATACTTTTCCAGCTAGGGTAGACTTAAGATTATATTATACCCTGTAACTAATATAACGTTAAAATCCATTTATTATTTATCCTTATTTATTTTAATTAGGAGTGGTAAGTAATAAGTGACTTTACTATTATTATACTAGTACAGGCCTCCTTCTTTATTTTAAATAGGAATAGCCTTTTTATACTTTTAGTTAAGGAGTTTCCTTTAATTAACTAATAAGGGGTGTATTAAGTTAGAAACACTCTTATTATTAATTACTACTTTTACCCTAAATAGCCTCCCTTTTCCGTTTATTACGTTAATACTAATAGAATAATACTTATACTCTTTTAACATTTAAGTTATAGTAATTATCTATCCTTAAAGTCTTATCTAACTTAACCTTTAAGTACCTCTCCTTCTTCTTAAGGTTTTTACTAATTAGTAAACTATTAGTTTCTAGCCCTTTTAAAGGGCCTGTAACCTTTTCTTAATTCCTTTTAAAAAAACAGGTAACTTTAATAAACTTAGTAATTAATCTTTCTTAAGTTTTCACGCTTTAACGTCTAGTTAACTTTAAACGGTTTAATATTTTTAAAGTCCTTAATAAGTTAATAATATATTTTATAAAACTGGATTATAATAATATCCTTTTACTTTTAGATCTGTTAGTAATCCTCTCACTTCTACCATTCTCTAGCTTTTCTATTAAGGTGTAATAAGCACGTTATAACTAGGCAGTTATTAAATACCCCTTTTTACTAGTATATAGTGGGGGCTTAATTAACTATAGTAACCCTTTACTTATTATTAAATTCTCTTATTAAAGAGTAGGAAACTTAATAATAGGCTGGTTTTAACTCCACCTTTATAACAGCGTAGTCCAGTTTTTATATATTAGGGAAGTGGTTATAAAGAGCCTTAAGCTTATTATGTTAGTTAAAAGTGTAATTATTATATATGTAATTAATCCACAGTACATCTTTATAATTAAGGTAGTTAACGTTAATTACAGGTGTTATAATTATAAAGTATAAAACGGAAGGGGTGGTGCCCTGTTTCTTCTCTTCTTCCACTTACCTTTATATTTATTATTTCTCTTAAACTTCTTTTTAAAACTTAGATAATAATAACCTAACTTATTCTTTTATAAAATAACCTTCCTTAATAAGTTAATATTTAAATTAATTAGTAAAATAAACCTTATTATTAAGTTATAACCTAATTTCCACTACTTTATTTTTAAACGTTATAATAAGACCCTTAACTTATAAATCCTCTACTTTATCTACTAGCTTTTAATGTTTCTCCTTTAACTCCTAGACCCTTTACTAATATACTTACTTTATACCTTCTTAAGGGACCTTTAAGGTACCAGTTTAAGGTATACTAACTTTAATGTAAGGTAACCACCTAAGCTGTCCTTTTTCCAAGGAGGTAAGGGTGCTAATCCACTTAATATATTTAAAGTGTTTAAGAGTCTTAGGGGGTACTGTTAAGAAGAACTTCCACTTTTTTAACTTAATTTTTTCCACTTATTCTTTTTCACTTTCTAAGGCTTACTTTACCACTTAAATAGCCTAAAGGGCTAATTCTTTAACTCTTTTAACCATTTTAATAAGGTTTAAGTTAAGGTCTTTCTTAAACTTCTTTAATTCCTAGGCTTATAAAGTAAGGTTTTTAAATCTTATAACAGTTAACTAAAACATCTCTTCTTAAAGTTAATCTTTTATAACCTATACCTTTAACAGTTTTAAGTTCCCACCTTAAAGTTAGTTTATAACAATTTACACCTTTATAATTAACTTTTCTAAAACACTTTTAAGGATTAAATATACTACGTTTTAAAGTTCTTTTTCTTTTTCCTCCTTATCTCCCACGTTACATTTATTTATTTAGGTGTAATCTTCTTTATTACTTACTATCTTAATATAAACGTCTTTAAAGTTAAATTTAATGTGTTTTCCTCTTTTTAAAACTGGTTTTTATCTAACTTACTTTAGTAATAGGCACTGTTATATTATATAGCCTTTCTTATTGTAATTAAAGTACTGGACTTGTAATAAGTCCTTAGGTTACTTTTATTACTGTTATTATTAAGGTTTATTACAGTTAAGTTAATTTTAACAATTTACTATATTAATATCCATTAGCCTGGGGTGGTGACTTGTTACAGTTAACTAATTCCCCTTTTTAAGCTTACTTAGTTAATAAGGGGTCCGTTCCTTTTAAAAGTTCTTTTAATAATAATAATTATAATACTAATTATTAGCCTTAATAGCTATCTTAACTAACTCTTAAAGATAGTCTGGTTAATCTTCTTAATAAAGGTTACTAGTAACGTGCTCCTTTAAGCCGCTTTAAAACAGCATTATTAAGGCCTTTTAGCTAAGCTTAATCTTTACTACTTTTAACTTAAAGCGGGTGGAGAACTTAAGGACTAAGGACGTCTACCTTAACATTATAAGGTGTTACTTAGCCTATCTTAAGGTGTTTAGTTCTCTAAACTTAATCTGGAGTTAATTAATAAAAACGTTAAAATTATTAAAAAGGGCCTAAATCTTAGGGGCCTTTTTACACGCTTTATTTATAAAGAGGTCGTTAATTATCTTCATATAAGGTTTATATTAATAAACAGTTACTTTATCTAATAAGGCTTTAATAAACCTAACCTTTCCTTCTTCTTTAAAGAACTATTTGTTATAGTAAGTAATATAACTCTAAAGCTAGGTTATCTAAGACTCTAACTGTATAAAGTCTCCTTTAAAGCGTGACGGTGGGGGGAGCTTTACTCGTTTCTTTTATAAGCCTTTAAGGTCGTTATTTTCCAGCTTAATAACGTTAAGTTAGGCTTAGAGTTTTTTAATAAGGCCGATACGGCTTTTAATATCCCTAGGGAAGGTTTTATTAAACTCCTTAACTAATCCCTATTAGTTAAGGTTTAATTCTTTAAGGTGTGCAGTTAACTTATTAACAGTAAGGAGTTAAGGTTAAGTTTACGCTTTTTTAAGCTCCTTACCTTTTTTAAAGGTTAATATATTAATAGTAGGAGGGAGACGATGTCTGGGAATTTAATAAATAACGTTTAGAATTAAGATGTTAATATTATATTATAACCTACACTTAATACAGGCCTTAAAAGGACTGGTGTGAGTTAAGACAGAACGTATAACAGGACGTTAATAGGTAAGGAGCGTTTTAAAAACGGCTTATTAAGCTAGCACTTTTAAACGGGGAGTTTAATATTATTATAGGTTATTATTACTATAATACATAAAGGTGAGTCTGAATAGTAGGATATAAATAAATAATTAAATATTAACGTGAGGAACTTAAGTCCCTTATAGTGGTTATAGATATAATTATAACTATTTATATTAATTAGACAAGAGGTACTTTATACCTTATTTAATAGCTTATTACTTAATAAGGAACTAAGTAACCTATTATTAAGCACTTCTTGCTTAGAGGTCCCACAGATGCTTAATAGGTGAGCACTCCTGTTAAGACTGAGTAACTCCTGGTTAGTTATAGGGGCTTTAGGTCTTTTCACCCCTGGCCTAGTGCGTAATACCGTGCGTACTGTTTTCCTGCACTGTTCCTTCTACGGGGGATCTGTCGGGCCGCTCCGGCCCAAGTGACGGCCTGTAGGGTCGTTACACTATACCCCTTAAGTATCTGTGTATATATACCTGTCACCACCTTCTAGATCTTAACGGTCTTATCACTTAACCCGGACGCTATAAGCTTTAAGTCTGGTGAGAACGTGACGGAGTTGACTAAACTGCTATGCCCCTTAAGTGTCTGTGTGTATGTATTCTAATCTTCTTCTACAACTGGCCTGGCAGTAATCCACCTCATTTCTTCTCTCTTAAATAGATTTCTTATTATGCTTCAGGCCGGGTTGAATATAAGTGCTGAAGCGTATACCTGAAAGTGGATGGTTTTTAACTAGCCAGCTACAGTTTTGAACAAATCAGCGCATGTTATAAACCAGGCTTAATAGTTATAATACGACGTTTTTTTACTAGAATAATGTTAAAACCGCTAGATAACAATATAAGATATCACCAGGTGGAACTAACTTAAAGAATGCTCTCAAGCTTTGCTATAGACAATACCTCCTATAACATACTCCTGCAAAGTGAAAGAGCTTCGAGCTAGTAGAGGTAATACTTCCTTAAAAAGCTATTAATAACACCACTATCTTATAAAGCATCTTTATATTTAATATGGTTATCCGACTACGAGTTGTAAAGATAATCAATCTAATAAACGCACAGGTACCGCATTACCGAAAGAGGATCTAGTTCTGGCACGCTAATTTAGTCAATAGGGAACCCTAATGCATATAAGCTGTATATATTATGTCATAACTTATCTAACAGAAGCTTTAGCGATCAATTCGATATATTATAATAGGTTATTACCACACCACTAGGGAAAAGTGAAGTAAAGGCTTAATCGCTTAAATAATCCTTAACTGATTAATAAACGAGGTAGATCTGGTTATCTTATACTGTAAGAAAGGATCCGCACTTAACCATAATCTTGTAAACATTCTCCACTAATTTTATAATCTGTTCTGATAGTTTAAATAAACCACCTACTTCGGCTAAGTAAAGTAGGCAGTATGTAAGGGTCGCCACTAAGAGAACGCATTGGTAAAATTCTAAGTCCCATTTCTGCCACTTAATCTTATTTATTATACGATTGTACATCCCATCCAGGCTGGTTAGCATTTCTTTAACGATTTGCAGAATATGCCAGCTCTTAACCTTATCGTTACTAAGTTCCTGTATGATAAGGGTGACCTAGAGAAACGTGCCGTTTGCCTTATTACGTAGAATATCCTGTACTTAATACTTTAGTGGAATGCCGTCTTTAAATAACGTGTCATCCTAAAGTAGTTTAAAACAGGATAACTTATTATCAATATAAGTATTAATAGCGTAAGACACCTACATCACATTTACCTTTAATTCGAGACTAAGTCTCGCCTGCCTATTGCCAGCTCTCAGTTTCCCCTTAATCATAACCTCATTCCGACTTAATAGGAGACATTTGACGCGTCCGGATAAAATGTAGATAATAAGGTCTAAAAGCTTCAGCAGGTCGACCGTGCATTTATTAAAGGTATTAATAACTAAATAAGTAACTTTTAAGTTTAGATCTTTTAATATGTCTTGTAAAACCTTCGACAGGACAATTTATACCATTATATCATTAGAGGGGTATGTGTTCTCTAGCAGATGTGAAAGGAGATGTGGTTGCTAGTGGGTAAATAAGTAGATTAAACCCTGAAATACGGCAGTTAGGTTATTAATATGTGAGTCGGTAGCTTAGTAAAAGAAATACGCTAAATTGCTACAGTTAGTGAGAATAGGTCCTTTTAGCTTATTAATAATACCGTATAACAGTATAGTCTTACCTTTACCAGGATCACCCTTAACCTAAAGCAGCCTGCTCTTTAGCTAGTAGCACTATTAATCAAAGTTAGGGTTATTAAAGACCTAGCGGTAAGCATCACTTATTAGACCGCCCTTAACCTCTTTGATACGCTCCTTATTAACACGCGGGTTATGTAGTTTAACAGACCACAGACTGGCCAAATAAAGGTAGCCCTTATAAATCTTATCGCGCAGTCGCTTTAATACCTTCTGCTTTCCCTCACTGTAAAGAACCAATATGTGCATATCGAAGATGCTAAATAGAGAGTACACCTTATCTTCGTCATACTTAGTTTTACGGTTCTTAATTTATACCATTCGTTCAGCTACGCTGAAGTCAGATAGCAGCCCGCCTTAGAGGGCTTTTAAAGGAATCCCGGTTATATTATGGATGTCTTGTTCTAAAGACTCCTTATCTCCCAGGCACTCGCCTTCTTCGGAAAAGAATTCTACGATTTTTAAAGTAATAAGTTCTTAAAGAGTCCATCCACAGGTAAACCACCTGCTCTTTCAAAAGGACGGTTTCTAATTAGGGCTGCGGTTAGTATCTTGGTAACAGGCTAAGATGTTTAGGAAATAGATATAATATCTGACGGCATTATAATACCACCTAAATATAAAGTTAAGGGTGTTCTGGAGCTTAACGCTGTCAGACTTATTAATGTAATATATGTCGATCTAAAAGAATTTCAGGCCATCACGTCTAGTTTAATTTCCGTAAAATTAAAGCTTGGCGTAGCCTGGTTTGCTTTTAGCCGTACCGTCTGCGAGGTCTTTGAAAAGCACCTCTTCTCCTTCTCTCCATATGTGTGAAAGTATCGCGTAGGGCGGGATCTCGGGAATCGCATTATCAGGGAGGTTCTTTATCAGGTGGAACTCCCTAACATCGTCGCGCTCCAGGAGGCGCATGGTCTAGAGGTTGCTAAATGTTTAGTAACGTGGAAGGGAGAGTGAGTGCGCAGTCGGGCCCTTTACTGTTTGTAAGGGTCTGCCAGCATAGCAATTAGACGATATTAACAACAGCTGTCTGATACTAGACAGTTACTTACCGCGAATAATAATCGGGAGACGTAACGAGAATCTCGGTAGGTTCAGCTGGGGGTGTTAACTCTTAACGTGGTTGTCATTATTCGATAGTTAAGATATTTCGCTATCGGATCACCAGCCCCGCACGTTAAGCATTTTAATAGCGTTAGAGTCTAGGCGGCTAGCGTCAACTATCTATATTTAAAGCATCGTCATTAGTAGTATTTTCGCTAGCGTGTATAAAGAGGTATCCTCTAAAGCGACGTCAGTCACCCTTCTTTCCACAAGACTGTCGTTTTTAACACGTCTATATATCCGCCGGTGCTACAAACACGCTATCTTAATTAAGGCCGTATCTATCAAAAGTCTCTCAAGCAGTCTTGTATTAGTGAGATCGTAATAGTTTTTTTTAGTTTTTAAAGGTTGCCGCCGAGCTGGAGTCCAACAACACAATGTAGCTCGTTCCCAACTAATTAAAACCACTACTACATAACAGTGCTAAATAACAGTAAAATAATAAAATACAGTGGAAGAAGCATAGTGTAGTGGGGAATGTAAGAGGAAAAGGTTAGCCCGTGCTTTATGTCTTCTAATAAAGAGAGCTGACAACCACGTGTAAAGTTATATGCAAGCAAGCGGTTAATAAAAAAAGACAAATTTATTACTTCATAATACCTCCTTACAGGCCAGATTTACATATAAATCTAAGTATCTCTATATAATACCTGTTACCACCCTGTTATATAACCCTTACCCTTTAACACCTTTAATATCCGCCTATGACAACCCTACAGGCCGTCACTTGGGCCGGAGTGGCCTGATAGATCCCCTACAGAAGGAACAGTGTAGGAAAACAGTACGCAGAGTACTACACATTGGGCCAGGGGTAAAAAGACCTAAAGCCCCTATAACTAACTAAGAGTTGCTTAGTCTTAGCAGGAGTGCTTACCTACTAAGTATCTATAAGACCTTTAAGTAAGAAGTGCTTAGTAACAGGTTACTTAGTTCCTTATTAAGTAATAAACCATTAAGTAAGGTATAAGGTACCTCCCGTTTAATTAATATAAATAGTTATAATTATGTTTATAACCACTGTAAAGGACTTAGGTTCCTTACACTAATATTTAATTATTTATTTATATCCTACTATTCAGACTCACCTTTATACATTATAGTGATAATAACTTATAGTGACATTAAACCCCCTGTTTAAGAGTGCTAACTTAATAAACCGTCTTTAAAACACCCTTTACCTGTTAGCGTCTTATTATACGTTCTGTCTTAACCTATACCAGTCCTTTTAAGGCTTATGTTAGGTGTAAGTTATAATATAATATTAACGTCTTAGTTTTAAATGTTATTTATTAAATTCCTAGATATTATCTCCCTCCCACCACTAACATATTAACCTTTAAAAAAGGTAAGGAGCCTAAGGAAGCGTAAGCTTAACCTTAGCTCCCTACCGTTAATAAGTTAGCCACATGCCTTAAAGAATTAAACCTTAACTAGTAAGGACTAGTTAAAAAGCTTAATAAAACCTTCCCCAGGGATATTAAAAGTTATATTAGCTTTATTAAAAAACTTTAAGCCTGACTTAACATTATTAAACTGGAAAATAATAACCTTAGGGGTTTATAAAAGAAATAAGTAAAGCTCCCCCTATTATCACGCTTTAAAAGAGATTTTACACAGTTAGAGTCTTAAATAACCTAGCTTTAAAGTTATATCACTTATTATAATAAGTAGTTCTTTAAAGAAGAAGGAAAGGTTAGGTTTGTTAAAGCCTTATTAGATAAAGTAACTGTTTACTAATATAAACTTTATATAAAGATAATTAATAACCTCTTTGTAAATAAAGCGTGTAAAAAGGCCTTTAAGACTTAGGCTCTTTTTAACGATTTCGACGTTTTTATTAACTAACTTTAAACTAAGTTTAAAGAACTAAACGCCTTAAGATGGGCTAAGTAACACTTTATAATATTAAGGTAAATATCTTTAATCTTTAAGTTTTTTACCCATTTTAAATTAAAAGTAGTAAAGATTAAGCTTGGTTAAAAGGCCTTAATAATGTTGTTTTAAAGCGGCCTAAAGGAGTACGTCACTGGTAACCTTTACTGAGAAGATTAACCAGACTATTTTTAAGAATTAGTTAAGATAGTTATTAAGGTTAATAATTAGTATTATAATTACTATTATTAAAAGAACTTTTAAAAGGAATAAACCCCTTACCAGTTAAGTAAGTTTAAAAAGGGGAATTAGTTAACTGTAATAAGTTACCACCCTGGGCTGATGGATATTAGTATGGTAAATTGTCAGAATCGACCTAACTGTAATAAACCTTAATAATAACAGTAATAGAAGTAGCTTAAGGACTTATTACAGGTTTAATACTTTAATTACGATAAGAAAGGCTATATAACACGGTAGTACCTGTTATTAAAGTAAGTTAGATGGAAACCAGTTTTAAAAGGAGGAAAACATATTAAGTTTAACTTTAAAGATATTTATATTAGGATGGTAGGTAATAAAGAAGATTACACTTAAATAGATAAGTGTAACGTGGGAGATAAGGAGGAAGAAGAAGAAGAACCTTAGGATATAGTATATCTAGTCTTTAAAGGTGTTTTAGAAAAGTTAGTTATAAAGGTATAGGTTATTATAAATTAACTTTAAAGTGGGAACTTAAAATTATTAAAAGTGTAGGTTATAAAAGACTTTTAAACACTTTAAACATATTAAGTGGATTAGCACCCTTACCTCCTTAAAAGAAGGACAGTTTAGGTAATTATCCTATATTAAAGCTAGTATACCTTAAACTAGTACCTTAAGGGTCCCTTAAAAAGGTATAAAGTAAGTATATTAATAAAGGGTTTAGGAGTTAAAAAAGAAATATTAAAAGCTGGTAAATAAAGTGGAGGACTTATAAATTAAGGGTTTTATTATAACGTTTAAAGATAAAGTAGTGGAAATCAGGTTATAACTTAGTAATAGGGTTTACTTTATTAATTAACTTAAATACTAACTTATTAAGGAAGGCCACTTTATAGAAAAATAAGCTGGGTTGTTATTATTTAAGTTTTAAGAAGAAGTTTAAGAGAAATAACGAATATAAAGGTAAGTGGAAGAAAAGAAGGAACAGGGTGTTACCCCTCCTGTTTTATACTTTATAATTATAATACTTATAATTAATGTTAATTACTTTAATTATAGGGATATACTGTGGATTAATTATATGTATAATAACTGTACTTTTAACTAATATAATAGGTTTAAGGCTCTTTATAACCACTTCCCTAGTATATAAAAACAGGATTATACTGTTATAAGGGTGGAGTTAGAACCGGCCTATTATTAAGTTTCTTACTCCCTGGTAAGAGAATCTGGTAATAAGTAAAGGGTTACTGTAGTTAACCAGGCCCTTATTATATATTAGTAAGGAGGGGTACTTAATAACTGCCTAGTTGTAATATACTTGTTACACTTCAACGGAAAAGTTAGAAAATAGTAGAAGTGAGAGGATTATTAACAGATTTAAGAGTAAAAGGATATTATTATAATCTAGTCTTATAAAATATATTATTAACTTATTAAGGACTTTAGAAATATTAAACTGTTTAAAGTTAACTAGATATTAAAGTGTAAAAACTTAAGAAAGATTAATTATTAAATTTATTAAAGTTACCTGTTTTTTTAAAGGAATTAGAAAAAGGTTACAGGCCCTTTAAAAGGGCTGGAAACTAATAGTTTACTAGTTAGTAAAAACCTTAAGAAGAAGGAGAGGTATTTAAAAGTTAGGTTAGATAAGACCTTAAGGATAGATGATTATTATAATTTAGATGTTAAAAAAGTATAAGTATTATTCCGTTAGTGTTAATGTAATAAATGGAAAAGGGAGGCTGTTTAGGGTAAAAGTAGTAATTAATAACAGGAGTACTTTTAACTTAATACACCCCTTATTAATTAACTGAAGGAAACTTCCTAATTAAGAGTATAAAACGGTTATTCCTATTTAAAATAAAGAAGGAGGCCTGTATTAGTATAATAACGGTAAAGTCACTTATTATTTACCACTTTTAATTAAAGTAGATAGGGACGAATAATAAGTGGACTTTAACGTTATATTAATTATAAGGTATAATATAATCTTAAGTTTACCTTAGCTGGAAAAGTATAACTTTATAATTAACTGAAGGAGTGGTTACCTTACTTTTAGTAAATCCCCCAGTTATAATCACTATTTAAAAAAAGCTAAGAAGGCTTTAAACCACCTTAAAGTTACATAAAGCATTTAAAAGTATATTAAACCCTTAAAACTAAGTATAGTTTAAGTTAGGTTTATTAAGATAGTTAAAGGATTAAAGAGTATACTATATTACTTACGTAATAACTTAAAAGGTGGAAAAAAGTAAGAAGTTAATTTATAGATAAGTAAGGAAGTTAACTTATTTAAGGTATTTATAGAATATAGGAAGTTTACCCTGTTTTAGAAAAAGATATTATAATTATTAGATTATAAATTATAAGATTATAAAATTAAACTAAAGCCGGGAGTAAAGCTTTATAACTTCCAGCCTTACTACTTAAACCCTTAACAGGTTAAAGCTTTAAAGGAGTATATTGATAAGAATTTAAAGAATAAGTTTATTATAAAATCCCAGTCCCTAATAAGGTACTTAGTGTTATTTATCTTAAAGAAGGGAGATGGTAAATTATATATAATTATTAATTATTAAATATTAAATAAGGATATAATTAAGAATTATTACTTATTACCACTTATTACGGAAATATAAAAACGGATTATTAAAGTAAATTAGTTCTCCAGCTTTAATTTCCTTATAAGATTTAACTATATTAAAGTAAAAGAGGAGGATAAATATAAGATAGCCTTTTAGACTTATAATAGGTATTATTAGTATTATATTATACTAATAAGATTAATAAATGCCTTTATAACTTTTTAAAGCCTTATTAATAATATCCTCTACCCCTTCCTTAATAAGTTTATTTTTATATATTTAAATAACGTTTTAATTTATTTTAAAATATTAAAAGAACATTAAAAACATATATAATAGGTCTTAATAACTTTTAAAAAGGTGAAGTTAATAGTAAACCTGGAGAAAAGCCACTTCCACGTTTAGGAATTAAACTATCTAAGGTTTAAAGTAACCCTTAGAAAGCTTAAAATATAAGCGGAGAAAATAAAAGCAGTTTAGGACTGGCTTATTTTAAAAAACTAAAAAGAGTTATAAGCCTTTATTAACTTTATAAACTTTTATTAGTACTTTATTAAGTACTTTATAAAGATTACTAAATTATTATATAAGCTTATAAAAGAGGGTAAGCTGTTTAAGTGGATTAATAAATAGTAAAAGGCGTTTAAAGACCTTAAGTACGCCTTTATTATAACGCCAGTCCTAACTCTCCCTGATTTCTTAAAGCCCTTTTAAGTTAAGATAGACTCCTTAAAGTTTATAATTAGTAAAGAACTTAGTTAAATCCAGGATAATAGGAAACGCCACTTAGTTACCTTCTTATTAAAAAGAATCCACAGCTTAGCTTTATAATATCTAATTTATAATAAAGAATTAATAATGATTATTTAATACTTTACTAAATAAATACTGTACTTAAATGGTATAAAGGAACCAGTTTAGGTCTTTTCAGACTATAATAACCTTTAATACTTCTTAATAAAGGAACTTAATTTATAGTAAATATAGTAAGTAAAGTTAATAGCCCTATTCCACTTTTAAATCTATTACGTTAAAGGAAAAAATAATAAGTAAGCTAATACTCTTAATAAAAGACAGAATTATAAGGATATTAACCTAATCTTAATCCTTATTACTATATTTAATAAAGTTAAAAATAGCATATTAAAGTATATATTATAAATGTTAGATAACTAAACATTAAAATAAACTATTAACGTTTATATAAACTTATAAATAAAGTATAACATTTATTAATAATAATAAGACTTTTAAATAAAAAGGTTAATAGAAAGTACCTGTAAGTATAAATACCCCTTAGGAGACTTCTTAAGGCACCTGTAAAACTGTAATAAAGAGTGCTTAAAATACCTAAATTATAATAAAACTAGTTATTAAAGGGAACAGCTGTTAAAAGGTGTAAATAGCATACTTAAATTAAGAGTAAGACTTTAATATTAAAAGAAACTGTACGTTTATAACTTAGATAAGTAAAAGGAGTACGTTTAGTAAGTTTATAAATCTTAACTTAAAGGTTATATAAGTTAAGTTAAAACTTTTATGTAAGCTTAGTAAACGTATACCTTCTTAAGAATAAAGAAGTTAATTAAAGAGGTAGTTAATAATTATAATATTTATTATTAAAAGCAGAACTGATATTATAAACCTTACAGGCTTCTTAAACCACTCCCTATACTATAGGCGTTATAAAGTTCCATCTTACTTAACTTTATTATTAGGATTTTAGAGTTTAAGGACCCTGTTATAGGAGTTACTTATAACTAAATCCTTATAATAATTAATAGATTAACGAAATAAGCTTACTTTTTACTAACCTTAAAGGATATAACTGTAAAACAACTCATTTATATCTTTAAAAAAGAGGTAATTTTATAACACCTTTAGCCAGATAATGTCATTACAGATTAAAATAAACTAATCATGTTAAAGTTTTAATAAAGATTAATATAAAGAATAAGGGTAAAGAGTAAGCTTTTAACAGCCTTCCACTTATAAACAGATAATTAAACAGAGTAAGTTAATTAAATACTTATAATATATCTTTAAACTTACGTTAACTTTAAATAAGATAATTAACTTAAGTTATTATTAATAATACAGATAACTTATAATATAACGCTAGTTAAGTTAATAAATATATTACTGTTCTTTACTAATTATAGTAAAAAACCTAAACTCTATTAAAGCCTACCTATTAACACCCCCTAAACCGTAATCTATATAAACCAGATATAAGAATTATATAACTACTTATAAGCCGAACTTAAGTTTACACGTAAACAGATAAAGAAGTTTACTAATAAACATTAAATTAAATAATTAATATTTAAAAAAGGATTTTATTATAATAACGAATAAGTTAAAGAATTAACTCTTTAAAAGGAGGACCACATTTATCTTTTTTTATAAAACCTACATTTAAAATAACTTAGTAAAAAGCTTAACTTTAAAAAATATAAACCGTTTTAAATTAAGAAAAAGGTTACTACTTTTAATTACAAACTAGACTTACCTATTAATATAAAGGTGTGGATTAAGGTTTTCTATATCTCACTTTTAAAACCTACTTTAAAAAAAGTTCCTTTAAAAAAGAAGATTAAGATTAACGCTAATAAGGATAAGTATAACATTAAGGAAATTATAAATTTACAGAAAGGAAGAAACATATTTAAGTATCTTATTAAATAGTTAGATTATAACCCTAAAAGTAACTTATAAAAGCTAATAAAAAACTTTAAATACCTAAACCTGATTACAGAGTTTTATTAAAAGAATCTAAATTAATTAAAACTAATAATAAGAATTAAAAATAAGATAAAATCTAACATTTAAATTACCATACTAAAGAGTAAGATTACTATAAGATTTAAAACCTAAAAAACGGTAGGAAACTCCTTAATAAGTACAGGAGGACATTTATTAAGGCTTTAATTAAGGTTATAAAGACCTTAAACTTAGTAAAAACGCCGGGCTTTTAAAGCTCCTAATAAGCTTTATATAAGAGTAAATATTATTAAAAGGAAAAAGTTAGTAAAAGAAAAATAAATAAAAAGTTATTAGGTTTAAACCCTTTAACCCTAAGGAGTAAAGGTCTAAAGTGATAAAAAGACCCTTAAGGAACTTAAAACTATAAATTAAGTTAAGAAAAGGTTATTAGTTAAGGTAACCCCTTAAAGAAAGAACTAATAAGTGTTCTTATTAAAAAGCCTCCCTAATTAAAAGACTTACTAATTTTAAAAGGAGTAACTAAATAAGCCTTCTTTTACTTTTAGAAACGGAGGACCTCCACCTCTTAGTTAAATGTAGAAAAAGCTCACTCTTCTATCCTGTAACACTAGACTTTAATCCAGTTAAAATAAGTAATAGTTTTATAAAGCTTTTAAGTTTTTAACTTTAGGTTTTACATAATAACGTCGTGTTTAGTATTAAGGTGGCGCTTTTTAAAAAGAAGCCGTTAAAGGAAAGTATTATTATAATTAAACATGTTATATAAAAATAAAACCCTTATTAGTAAGTATTTAAAATAATTATCTAACTATATAATAACGAGATAGGAAAGTAATTTCGAAAAATAATAACTATAAGGTGACATTTATAATTTAAAAGTTAAAATAAAGTTTGTAAGGTTATAGTAATAAGAGGTGCTGTTTTTTAAAATACACTTTTACACATAGTTAGCAGGTATAGTTATATTAAAGAAAGGAAACGCCTTTATTAAGATTTTTTATAGGAAAAGAATGTTAAAAAGGGGGAATTATATAATAACCTTATAAGCCGTTATTTAAGCCAGAGCGGCCTAATAGATCCTTTATAAAAGGAATAATGTAGGAAAACAGTATATATAGTATTACGTATTAAATTAAGGGTAAAAAGACCTAAAGCCCTTATAATTAATTAAGAGTTACTTAGTCTTAATAAAAGTGCTTACTTATTAAGTATTTATAGGACCTTTAAGTAAGAAGTACTTAATAACAGGTTACTTAATTCCTTATTAAGTAATAAGCTATTAAGTAAAGTATAAAGTACCTCCCGTCTAATTAGTATAGATAGTTATAATTATATCTATAACCACTATAAGGGACTTGGGTTCCTTACGCTAATATTTAATTATTCATTTATATCCTACTATTTAGACTCACCTTTATGCATTATAATGATAACAACCTACAGTGACATTAAACCCCCCGTCTAGGAGTGCTAGCTTAATAAGCCGTCTTCGGAACACCCCTTACCTATTAGCGTCCTGCTATACGTTCTGTCTTAACCCACGCCAGTCCTCTTAAGGCCTGTATCGGGTGCAAGTTGTAATATATAGTGATTAGGTTTACTTTATTACGTTCTTATTAGACTTAAAGCTTATAATGTCTAAGTTAAGTAATAAAACCATTAAGATTTAAGAGGTGGCGACAGGTAAGTGTATATAGATACTTAAAGGGTATAAAAGTTTAATTTACTAGAGTGGTTAAAGAATAAGAAATATTTAATTAGCTAAAAATTAATATTTGATTTGATGACTAATCGAATATTTTTCAAATATTTGAAATATTTATCATCCTACTCCACACTTATTCCTCACCCCGCTTCTAAACCTCCTTTAAGACCATTAAATGCCTTATTAACTACTATTATCACCATTATAATATCTTCTATTCAATCTGACGATTCTTTAGCCTCTAGTTACTTAAGTTAAGTTGTAAGAGACCACACCTGGCTACCTTAAGAAGATAAGCTAACACATAAAGGCAAAAATCTGATGTTTTATTACAAATATTACCCTAATTTTAGAGCCAGAACACCTTAAACTTCAAAAGCCACCTTTAATCCAAGCATTAAATTATCATTAAGACCTCTTAAGCAGTTAATATATTAAGTAACCTTACTTTATAAAACCTATACAATTAAGCGTTTATTACTAACCGAACCTTAGAGTTAGATGCTCAGATTTTTACGAAATCTATTAATAAAGTGGTGATTACTAAAGCAATTATCACTCTTATTGTCACCCACAGCCTCTCCTTCTAAATAATTAAAAGCCTAGAGTTTCACACCTTCTACAAAGCCCTTAATCCAGCACTTACCAACGAGGTTATCTCATTACATTCTGGAATTAGAAATCGGATTGAAAAGTCCTGGCTTTTTCACAAAGACCTTATTCGAATAAAACTTCAATCAGCACTATTAAAGATCCATATCTCCCTTGATGTCTAGACTTCTCTAAATAAAAAACTATTCCTTGGAATCTGTACTTATTTTATAGACTGGGAGAGTAAGAAGCTTTCTAAAGCACTAATCGCCCTTCCTTCAATTCCTTCACATTATACCTAAATCTAATATACAGCATTATTCTCTATTCTTGAAGATTTTAAGATATATCAACAACTTAACACAATTATCAGCAATAACGCCTTTACAAACGATAAATTATGTGACCTACTTAGCCAGCTATCTAAGCAGTTAAAAAACTATAGGATAACTTTAAAGATTAAGATTTCATTCCGTCAGCTCCAGTACTTCTAGAACTAACAGAAGGTCTTGATGACGATTATGATATTTTTGCTTGGAATCTTCAGAACTTTCCACAGCCACAAAGCAAAGACGACTTCGAAGAATACATATCAGAGCCCACAATTACAATCGATAAGTCTGCGCTTATTTAGTGGTTAGATACACAGTAGCGGAAACGGTAGCTTCAGCTTTCACAATTTGCAATTAATATTCTATCAATTCCAGCAATAAGTGTAGAGCTAGAGCGAGTTTTTCCAGGGAGTCGTCATATAATATCTTAGGAGCGGATGAGATTAGGTAAGTGTACTGTTAAGATAGTTAAGTGTTTAAAGCATTGGAAAAAGTCAGGGCTAATTGACCAGATTTAGATTAAGGAGGATATTGATCAGTAATAAGCGAGATTAAATATTTTAAATATTTCCAATCGAATATTCGATTATTTAATCATATTTATTCGATTCGAAATCAAATATTCTTTACTTACCCTGTGGTTTACTCCGTTACGTTCTTACCAGACTCGAAGCTTATAACGTCTAGGTTAGATAATAAGACTGTTAAGATCTGGGATGTAGTGACAGGTAAGTGTACGTAAACACTTAAGGTGTATAACCATTTAGTCAGCTCCGTTACGTTCTTACTAGACTTAAAGCTTATAATGTCCAGGTTAGATAATAAGACCATTAAGATCTAAGATATAATAACAGGTAAGTATATACAGACATTTAAAAGGTATAACTATTACGTTACCTTTATCACGTTCTTACCAGACTTAAAGCTTATAATATTTAAGTTAGATAATAAGACCGTTAAGATCTAGGAGGCAGTAACAGGCACATACACACAGACGCTTAAAGGGTATAGCCGTTACGTCAGCTCCATCACGTTCTCACTTAACTTAAAGCTTATAATGTCTAAGTTAGGCGATAAGACTGTTAAGATTTAAGATATAGTGACGGGAAAGTGTATATAAACACTTAAGGGGTATAACTGTTTAGTTAGTTCCGTTACATTCTCACTTAACTTAAAGCTTATAATATCCAGGTTAGATAATTATTACAACCTACACCCGACACAGGCCTTAAGAGGACTGGTGTGGGTTAAGACAGAACGTATAGCAAGACGCCAACAGGTAAGGGGCGTTCTAAAGACGGCTTATTAAGCTAACACTCCTAGACAGGGGGTTTAATGTCACTGTAAGTTGTTATCACTATAATATATAGAGATAAGTTTAAATAATAGGACATAAATAAATAATTAAATACTAGCGTAAGGAACTAGAGTCCCTTACGGTGGTTATAGGCATAACTATAACTATCTATACTAACTAGTTAAAAGGTACTTTATACCTTACTTATAATGTCGTAAGTGCTTATAGTGTAAGCACTTTACACTGTGTAAACGTTCTGCTTATAAGGTCTCTTCTACTTACGATATAAGCACTTAGTATGTTATAAGCAGCACCTTATTAGTTATAAAGGCTTCAGGTCTTTACACCCCCAGCCTAATACACCTAGACAGTATACACTGTCTTCTTACATTATTCCTTCTATAAGGGATTCGTCAGGTTACCTTAACTTAAGTACCGGCCTATAAGGTTATCACATAATTCCCCTTCTTTAACATTCTTTTCCTATAAAGAACTTAAAAGGTAAGTTTCTTCCTTTACCATTTCACTATATAATAAGTGTCTAGCTCCCAGGTCTTAAAACGGGAACAGGGTAAAAGTATTAACCACCATCTAAACCTTACAGCCTACATACACACGTTTAGTGGCGAAATGTCCCCTTATTTTTTTTACAAGTCTACTAACCCTCCGCTTATCTGTCGGGTTTTAAACCGGTCTGACAGTTATAACTACTGTTTAAAGAGGCATCAGCCTTCCTAATGTGACGCTTTTAATGTTAATAAAGCGAAGTTAAAGGCTCTTCTTATTAAAAAGCAGATCTTTAACTTATAAGTTAAGTCTGCTACTTAACAGCTCCACAAGGCCATTATTAAGCTCTAAAAGGCGTTAACGCGTTTAACGTACCTTTATAAATAGCGGTCCCGCTTTAAGGACTAAGCCGTGAAAGCGTTTAATTATAAAGCAGAGTTGTTAGAGTTTTAAGAGAGTAAGGAGGTTAGGCTAAACGCTCCTCCTAAAGACGTGGAGTCTTTCAATTAGGGGAACTTTTTAACAGGGTCTTTATAGTAAACGGTCGCTTTATAACTTAGTTTATAACTGCCTTTTTTAGTGGGTTTAACTCCCATAAATGTCTTTAGCGACTTTTTTATTTATTTTTTTTTCTTTTATTAACTTTTTTCCTTAATAACACTTATTTTTCGTGTAAAGCTTCACCAGGAGCTCTAAAGGCCCAGCCTCCTTATTAAATCTAAGGTCTTTACAACCCTGGCTAAAGGTTCTAATAAATGTCCTCCCGTACCTATTAAGGAGTTTCCTGCCACTTTTTAAGCTTTAAATCCCATAGTAATCTTACTCTTTAATATAATAATTTAAATATTAGATCTTATCTTATTTCTAATTCTTATTATTAATTTTAATTAATCTGGATTTTTTCAGTAGAACTCCGTAATCAGGTCTAGGCATTTAAGACTTTTAACTAACTCCCATAAGTTACTTTCAGGGCCGTAATCTAGCTACTTAATAAGATACTTAAACGTGTTCTTTCCCTTTTATAAATTTATAACTTCTTTAACGTCGTACTTATCCTTATCAGTATCGATCTTAATCTTCTTTTCCAGGAGAACTCCCTTTAAAGCAGGTTTTAAAAGTAAGATATAGAAAACCTTAATCCACACCTTTATACTAACAGGTAAGTTTAGTTTGTAATTAAAGGTAGCAACCTTTTTCTTAACTTAAAACAGTCTATACCTTTTAAAGTTAAGTTTCTTATTAAATCGTTTTAAACGCAGGTTTTATAAAAAAAGGTAAACGTAATCCCCCTCCTAAAAAGTCAGTCCTTTAACTCGTTTACCATTATAATAAAGTCCTTTCTTAAACATTAACTACTTAGTTTAATATTTATTAGTAAACTTCTTTATCCATTCACATATAAACTTAAGTTCAGCTTATAAGTGGTTATATAATTCCTATATCTAATCTATATAAACTATAACTTAAAGGGTGCTAATAGGCAGGCCTTAACAGAGCTTAGGCTCCTTACTGTAATTAGTAAAAAATAGTAACATACCTATCAACTTAATTAATATTATATTATAAACTATCTACACTGTTAATAATAGCTTAAACTAATTATCTTATTTAAAGTTAACATATACCTAAAAATACATTATAAATATTTAATTAACTCACTCTATTTAACTATCTGTCTATAAGTAGAACGTTATTAAAAGTTTACTCTTCACACCTATTCTTCACATTAATCCTTACTAGAATTTTAACATAATTAACTTATTTTAATCTGTAATAATATTATCTAACTAAAGGTGTTATAACATTACCTCTTTCTTAAAGATATAAATAAGTTATTCCACTATTATATCCTTTAAAGTTAGCAGAAAGTAAGCCTATTTTATTAATCTATCAACTACCATATGGATTTAATTATAGGTGACTCCTATAACAGGGTCCCTAAACTCTAAAATCTTAATAACGAAATTAAGTAAGATAGAATTCCATAACACTTATAGTACAGGGAGTGGTTTAAGGAGTTTATAAAGCTTATAACATCAATTCTACTTATAGTAACAGATATTACAGTTATTAACCACTTCCTTAACTAACTTCTTTATTCCTAAGAAGGCGTACACTTATTAAGCCTGTGTAAGAGTCTTAACTTAGCCTATATATCCTTTAAGTTAAGACTTATAAACTTATTAGATATACTTTTTCCACTTATCTAAGTTATAAATGTACAGTTTCTCTTAATATTAAAGTCTTACTCCTAATTTAGGCATACCGTCTATACCTTCTAACAGCTATTCCAGCTAATAACTAGTTTTATTATAGTTTAAATATATTAAGCACTCTTTATTATAATCTTATAAATACTTTAAAAAGTCTCCTAAAGGGCACTTATACTTACAAGTACCTTCTGTTAACCTTCTTACTTAAAAGTCCTATTATTACTAATAAATATTATACTTTATTTATAAGTTTATATAAACGTTAATAATTTATTTTAATATCTAATTATCTAACATTTATAGTGTATACTCTAATATACTATTCTTAACTTTATTAAATATAATAACAGGGTTTAAAACTGGATTAGTATCCTTATAATCTTATCTCTAATTAAAAACATTAACTTACCTATTATCTTTTCCCTTAATATAATAAATCTAAAAGTGGAACAGGGTTATTAACTCCACTTATTATATTTATTATAAACTGAGCTTTTTCGTTAAGAAATACTAAAGGTTATTATAATCTAAAAAGACCTAGACTGGTTCTTCTATACTATTTAAATACAGTGCCTACTTAGTAAAACACTAAATAATCACTATCAGTTCCTTATTATAAATTAAATATCGTAAGGCTAAGCCGTAGATCCCTTTTAATAAAAAGGTAACTAGGTGGCGTTTTTTATTATCTTAAACTTAATTAAGTTCTCTACTAATTACAAATTCTAAAGAGTCTGTCTTAACTTAAAAGGGCTTTAAGAAATCAGGAAGGGCTAAGACTAACGCTATAACAAAGGTGTGCTTAAGGTCTTTAAACGCCTTTTACTGTTTATCAATCTACTTAAACAGCTTTCCCTCACTTATAAGTTTATAAAGTAGTTTTATAATCTTTATAAAGTATTTAATAAAATAGTAATAAAAGTTTATAAAGCTGATAAAAGCTTATAACTTTTTCTAGTTCTTTAAAGTAAGCTAATCCCTAATTACCTTTATCTTCTCCAGTTACATTTTAAGCCTTCTAAAAGTTACTCTAAACCCTAAATAGTTCAGTTCTTAAACGTGGAAGTGGCTCTTCTTTAAGTTTATTATCAGTTTCGCTTTTTTAAAAGCTGTTAAAACCTGTTATATATATTTTTAATATTCTTTTAAAGTTTTAAAGTAAATTAAAACATCGTCTAAATATATAAAGATAAACTTATTAAGGAAGGGGTAGAGAACATTATTAATAAGGCCTTAAAAGGTTATAAGGGCGTTTATTAATCCCATTAACATAATATAATACTGGTAATACCTATTATAAGTCTAAAAGGCTATCTTATATTTATCCTTTTCCTTTACTCTAACGTAGTTAAATCTTATAAGGAAATTAAAGCTAAAGAACCAGTTTACCTTAATAATCTATTCTTACATTTCCATAATAAGTAGTAATAAGTAGCAATTCTTAATTATATCCTTATTTAACGTTTAATAATTAATAACTATATATAGTTTACTGTCTCCCTTCCTTAAAACAAATAACACTAGGTACCTTATTAGGGATTAAGACTTTATGTTGGGTTTTTACAACCCTAACCCGGCCAGTGTGGTTAGAACAGTGTGGCTGGATCCACGCAGCCGCTCCGCGGCTGCATCCGTGGATCTGCACAGCCAAGAACGCCAGACTCC
>Ga0247758_1000024_pt1 | contig 98785 bp, 105 predicted proteins | sample UWRJL156409C4_FD_180950 | JGI IMG/M metagenome (GOLD analysis project Ga0247758, IMG submission 180950) | Plant litter microbial communities from Arlington Agricultural Research Station in Wisconsin, United States - UWRJ-L156-409C-4 | ecosystem: Environmental > Terrestrial > Plant litter >... | reverse complement strand
CTTCTACTCCCCACCCCCCCCCCCCCGTTTACAGCCTCCCAACCTTATTTCCTCCGTCACCTACCTCCACGCCTCATCACCGATTTCCCCAAACCCCAATCCCAAACTCCATCCGCGGCGGGCAGAATATCCCCTCACGAACCCATCCGTCGCGCACACGCATATGCATTACATGCATGCATGGCGCCCCCCCAAGACCCCAAAAAGTCCGATTCCCACTTCCCCAAAAGTGCTTCTAAGAATAGCTCGGCTACCCACCCCCTCTGCCCTATCCACTACATCCCCTCCCCTCCCTTTCAGCGGCAACCTTTCACACAAAGACACACTCTCACACACCATACACAGCCCGATGAAGAAGAAAAACGTGCCACCCACGCGTGCAGACACGCTAGAGCATGTAGCTGACTACCCATAGATCTCCATGATGGCGCGTGGCAAGTCTGCTCAATGAGAGCGGATTTGTCGAGAATTGTGGGAGCCCACCTCTCGACCGGGCGGGAGGCGCGATGTTCCGATTGTCTAGAACATAGCGTCTCGTTAGAAGCTTCCGAACTGCGGAAGCCCGCAGAAGGATTGAGTTGGCGTCTGCTCAGCCTTACGCTCAAGCGATGTGTATGGACTGTTAGCCGCCAACTGCCACAGTTTTTGTGGCCACCCTGTGTGCGATGGATGGCACGCCTTCGCGGTGGGGGCTTCACGGCTCGTCGCAGTCGGTTACTGCTAGAACAGAAGAGGGAAACACACCAAACGAAACTCTGGTTGTTGATTGGCAAGTTCGAAACCACTCAAATTCGTCCAGAGAAGGCTCTAATTTTGATACAACACTAAAACGCTAAGCACCAAATCTCGTCTTCAAGTGTCTCAACCCAAGAAGCAGATAAAAACCAAAAAAAAAAAAAAAGCAAACAAGTCGTGCCCTCTTCAGTCGTCGTACCCGTATCTTCGTTCCTCCAATCGCCCATGACGCCATACAATGATGCTCACCCTATGCCGGATGTGAAAAGACAATCATCCCCCCGAAACCAAAATGTCCCAACTCGCTATTTTTGATCCTTGCCGCCCGCCAAAAGTAGAGGAGATATAAAAAACATCCAAAAATGTCTTAGAAACGAAGCATATGATACAGCTCGAAGTGTATGGTTTATTGCTCATGAGTCGACCTTGACACGCTTGGCCTCGCTTCCCATGTCCATGTGGTCATGATGAGGACCGTTGCCGCTGATCTCAGGGCTCTTCCTCTTATGAGGGGTGGGATCATCCCTCAGGAAAGAAGGGCCATTGCTGATAACCGGGGTCGCAAAGTTCAGAGGGCTTGGAAGGGTATTGCTGTCGCTTCCACGAAAGTTCCATTCCGGATAAAAACTGCTGGGACTGGGGAGAAACTCGTTGTTGAGGAAGCGTGACGGCAGAGCAGACACCGGGGTATCGATATTCATGTTGTTATTGTTGTTCTGATGAGGAACGGGTCGAGCAAAAGGGTTCGGTGGTCCAGAAGCCCCAGCTGAGAGGAGTGATGAAGCCGAGGGGGACGGAGGAGGCAGAACCATACTACCCGAGTGTGAGTCCGTAGGTCGTCTCGAGGGCTGCGATGTGACATCAGTTGAGGTAGTGCCGTGAGGCGACGTAGTGGCGCTCCCTCCGTCCGAAGGCTCGTCAGGGATCTGAACCTTCAACCGGGGTCGCGATGGCCCACCACCGACGCGGAGGCTATTGGACCGTGACGGTGGTGTGAAAGTTGTTTCTGGAATCGAAGACATGGACCCATTTCTCTTGATTGCCTGCCCCTGCGTGCTTGCACGCTGAAGTTGAGGTGGCGAGCCAGTTCCGTTGTTCCTCGAGACGCTACCTACATCAATCGATTGTGAACGGTTGACAGTTCCATCAGACTTTGAATCTGGAGCAAAAGCCGCCAGATGCTGTGATAGTATGGACCGATTCTCATCAATAGGAGTGAAGATGCTCGCCCGAGAGCGCTGAGGTTGCTTCTTGATCGAAGTATCAAGCAGAAGAGACTGCCGCCGCTGATCGACCGGCTCTGGCTTTGTCCTGGGCTCAACAGGCGCGGGTGGCTGTGGCTCTTGAGGAGGTGCCAGATGCTGAGTCTGCTGCTGGGGCTGCTGTTGCTGTTGATGCTGCTGGTGTTGGTGCTGTTGTTGGTGTTGGTGCTGTTGCTGTTGCTGTTGCTGCTGTTGCTGCTGTTGCTGTTGTTGCTGCTGTTGCTGCTGTTGCTGCTGTTGCTGCTGCTGCTGTTGATGCTGCTGTGGTGGCCCAAGGGGGTGCTGGGGTTGTGGCGGACTCCTCATGGGATTCACATGAGGTTGCGGCGGTGTAGGAGGCATGTGTTGAACTGGCTGAGAAGGAAGTTGAGAAGCAGGAGGTTGTGGGGGTGACACGGAGTGGCGCTGTGGTTGTTGTACTTGTGGTTGGGGAGGGAAATTGGGAGGCAAAGAAGACCTCCGCTGGTCCTCCATGTACGACTGCATCTGATGGGTGTGCGCTTGTGGTGGAGGATATGCGTACTGAGGGTGTACTTGGGACACGGAGTGGGGAGGCATGTTTGGCTGTATGTTTGTGGGGTTTTGAGGGTTGTAGATGGCTGGCTGCGGCATGAACGCGTAGCCATTCACCTGAGGTTGAGGATGCCCAGGGCCGACCTGCTGGCCAACCATGGCGGGGTTCATTCTTCGGATGTCGTTCCTGGATGATGGCCTAGATCCCATCCCTGGCTGGGGAGTGAGTCCTCGTGCACCGTGTGCGGGATGTGCCGCAAAGGCGCCGTTAGGAATCGGAGGCGATGCAGATGGTGTGTGGTGTCTCATGTGAGCGAAAGGTGGTTGGCCTTGGAAGTGAGGAGGGAGCATCTGGGGATCCATGCCGTCGGCTTGCGGGGGAGTGCCGTTCTCGTCCTCGTCCTCTTCCTCATCGGCACCGCCATTAAAGTCAGACGGCCCTTTGTGCTCGTTCGGTCCACCATGCTGTTGAGATATGTTAGCAAAATCCTGTTGTGCTTGGATGTCTCGCTGCTGGCACATACGTATGTGTACCGTGTGATCAAATCACGCATGTCGCATGATGAATACTCGTACAGCTTCTTATTGCTACCAAAGATGAAGACTGCAACGTCGACGGAGCAGAGCACGGAGAGCTCATGAGCCTTCTTGAAGAGACCACCCTTGCGTTTCAAGAAGGTGCTGCAGACAAAAGTCGCGGTTAGCGATGGGAGAGTGTGCGAGGGGTGCGACAGCTGCTTACACAGAGCGATTCCGGTCATCCTTGATCGCCTTGATTTCGATCTTTCTCCGGCCCATCTTGTCGACCGTGCGGCGAAAGATCTATCGGGGAAAAGAGATGTGCTCAAAGGGGATGGCGCTGGTGCTGCGGTGGGCGACGGTCAATCGGCACCGTCGTGGCGAACTCGGCCACAGAGGAGTGTTTCAACACCCAGAGGGCGACGTCGTCGAGATGGTTGGCGACAGAGATGGGCGCGGCGGCGACAACGAGGGTCGCGATGCAAACAGCTGCGGGGAGCTATGTCCTGGGCTTGGGACCGGACGGAAGCTTCGCGGCAGGGTGGTCGCGGTTCTGGTGGATGGAGTCGGTCGTGATCTTGAAACCCACAGACTCGGATGACGGCGATGGCAGGGTGACGCCGTCTTTTTGTGTCTTTTGGCGGAAGCAGCCGTGGGATGTTGATGGTCGACGTCAATTCCTACGGCTTGCAACCAGGGTAGAAAAGATACACTGGTACTTGCGGCACTGCTTGATGCAGAGGAAGGCAATGAGGCTGGTTTTGGTGATGCTAATTATAGTCCAAGTCACCACAGTTTGGGGTTGGGGGAGGAGAAAAGCACAGAGGGGCGGGCAAAGGTGGGAAAGTGGGCGGGAACGCACTTGCCCCGGGAGTCGAGTCAGGCTTGGCACGCCAACGACAAGCGGCCAGCGGCGACCCAGCCAAGCAAAGCCGAAGCAAGGGTCGCTGCGGGATTGGTGGGCTGCGAAGATAAAGACCCTTCCCGATGCGTCTTAGCCAGTTTTGCGGACCAACGGTCTTCTCGAACGCCAGGCTCGGACAAGAAAGCCCAAAGCTTCTTCGGTTCCGCCCGTCCATGAAGCGCTCTGTCTCCTCCTCCGCGCGGGCCGCCCATGTTTAGGATGGTTTGTTGCAGGCCTAAATCAGCTCGGGCTCTATGATGACATGGCTAGGTAGGCGCCGAAGGAACGCCGACGGACGAAGCACAGAGGCAGCGGGCAAGGCATCCCGAGAGGAGCAGCAGTGCAACCAAGTGCTGAAAAGGGTTTCGAGCTTGGGCGCTGGTGTCTGCTGAAAGACGCCTGAAAATCTCGTGCTCGGCCACTGGAGCATGCCCGACGGCCCGGCATTGGCTGCCAGGGACCGCCAGGCAGATATGGATGCAAAGTGACCTGATTGGTATTTTCTGTAGCCGTTGCATCTCGGTTCCGGAGAATGACACCAGCAAATCTCGTTCAGCAATATAACCGGGAAAGAACCTTCAGATTTTTCAGAGGGGCACATCATCCACCGTTCCGGCTTCATTTATTCACGGTGGAGAGACCTTTGCAGTTTGTGCATATCTCCGCTCTCTGGCCGCGAAGGGCATGCATTTGAGAAATAACACGGAGACGGTTGTTTGTCGCTCCCTCGTATCTGCGCAGCTCCGCGAGGTGACTCTCTCACCAGCCGGCTGCCCCTCCCTTCCGAGCTGATTCGGTCTGTGCCATCAACCTCAAACACAACGGCTGGGCGGTGCTGATTGGTTCAGCTGAAGGCGCATCGAGATTCGGCGCAGCTGAGACATAACTGCTTGACCAGCACAACCCGAAGTCCCCTGGTTTGGATCGAGATATATCCTCTGCTTTGGGCGCGCCATAAGGAGAGCCGACAGCGTCGTGTTTACTTACTCTATTCTCGAGGATACTGTAGGCGGTGGGAGGGGTCCTGACTGAAGATATTCCTAAACCGTGCTAGCCGTGATGATACCACGCTACTGCTGCAGAAACGGTGCCCCGGCGCTCGATGCGGAAGATGGAGCGCCTCCGAGAACGTCCACATGGTGGAGCCATCAAGTGCCGCTCAAACAATCGATGCTACCGTCTCAGATAGCCGACACAGACGCCATCGTGGGTAAAATCCGCATCAAGACAAAGGATCAGATAGGGGCAAATTATGTCCGGCCGCTGGGCAGAACCAAGAGACCCAAAGTGATATCAGATGCGGGGTTGACCTGAGGGCCCAGCCGGTACTCATTTCGATATCGTCGTTCTGACTATCCGAATGGAGGGCCAAAAACACGGAAGTGCGAGGGATCGAATTGTTTGCCCATCAATCAGACGAGCTCCCAACTGCACATCTCACCGAGGCCTGCAGCCAACAAGCACAAGAACCCAGGAGTGCGTCAATCAGCGCTCGTCTGTGCGGGTGAACAACGCGGCCTGGAGGAGGATTCGGCAGACCGCCACAGCGCTCTCGGCGAAACCGTTGTTAATTGGCCATAATTTAGCCCACAATGAGCTGCAAGCGCCGGGAGGGTTAAATGATCCCAGTTGGGCTAAATTACAATTTGCCCGCCATCGATCTCGGCACAGCTCAAAGCTCCGGGTGCTATTTTTAGCTATTTTTAGCATCGACCATCCCGGGCACGCGAGTGACGCGGAGCGAGCACGCGCAGCCCTGCGATGTGGTGCAATCAGGGCGCGCTTCTGTCACTCGACGCTAGTGTCGAAAGCTCCAAATCACAGACCTCTGCTTGACACCGCACTCAAACAAATCCCGCCATTGGTGCGCTGGGATCTCTGTTGGTGTTCGAGCATGCCTGTCGACTGTCGAAGAAGGCTCGGATTGACTAGTTCGTTCTCTCGGCTCTCCCTATGGCGCTCTCTCGGCCTTTCTCTCTGTCAATCAATTCATTGTTGACCGTCACCCGTCACTCGACGTCCATGGAAGCTTCGATCACCCATGCATTGCTCCCCCATTTCTCCGCCTTACTCCTCCTGCCATGCCAGCTATTCTGAGACCGCGCAGCACGTTGCATCTGCGTCTCCTCTGCCAATGAGCGGTCTTCCCACCCACCTCTTCTCCGGAAGGGTGTGAGACGGACATCAAATCTCCTAAATCGCATCTTGCTCACACGGCCGCCCACCGGTTTTCTGGTCCACCGATCCCGATATGGGTGCCGACGGCGAAGTCTAGACCCAAAGTAGGAACAGTGCGTCAACCATCCCTCCCGTTCCCAGAGACGGGACCCATGAACTCGGGAGTGTCGTTCAGTGCCGGGAACAATATCAACCCTTGCCCGTAGGGCGGCGGTTAAGCAAGGCACTCACCCACAAGATGCAGCTTGGGATGCTGTCTCGATTCTATCCCGGAGCATGCCAACGCAGGCCGCGTGCGTCGACGATAAACTTAGTAACAGAGGAGGGAGAAACCAACGACATCTGCGTTCTCCTGCTGTCCTATCGAGAGAGATCCGCGGGTATGCAGCATGCAATATCGTCACTCTACAGCTCTGCTCCTCTGTGTCTGTGGAGGCTGATGAAACAGCTGCACCAACAGACTGGATACTGCAGATCACCATGCGGGCCTTCTTCGCGGTCTGGTTCCTGGCTCTCTAGGCTTCTCCCAACCGCCAAGGCTCACCGTCTCCTTGCACATGCATCGCGGAGCTCTGCCACCCCGTCTGCCCATCTACCCAGCAGTGTCGAGTAGGGTGATATCAAGGCATTTAGACCTTCTTTCGGCCGTCTCTCAGGCTGGTTGTTTTCAGCCACCCCATCTCACCAACAACAGCCGGTTATCTGATCCGATCTGCCATCCGATCTGCTATTTACCCCATCATGCCAGCCCTGGGCATAAGCGCAGATTCTCACTGTGGCTTTGTTTGGTGTTTCAAGTCCCCACCCGTCCGACCGGTAGTCTTGACTACCGCAAGGCTGTGCTTCTTCCCGCTTGCAGAGGATGGATGGAATCACCATCGGTGGTCGGCCATTTGTGGCTCCCGCTCCCGCATAACTACTTGGAAGCTCACAGGGCGGGCGCGGTGTCCACTTGTTCATGCCCTCTTTCTTCCGCCATAGGGCGGCTAGCTATTCGATACTGTATGGTATGCTTCACACGGGTCTTGCCGTGCTGACCGCGAAGTCCGCAGACACACGGACTTCTCGGCCCTGGATCACCCACCCATACTCACACGATGGAAGGATCCACGATGACGAACCGACCGGCGGTGCTCGATCCTACATGACGAGCTCTAGGAAAGCCCGTGATCCAGAGCAGACCCCAGCGTAGCACCGAGCCCCAATAATTCATCCCGTCACAACCTTTCTCTACAGCACCATCTATCCCTTTTCATCGCCTCCCTGCCTTGATCTCCCCTGTGCGTTCAAGCACGCAATAGCAACACCACCACCCTCTCTCCTGTAAAAATGTAGAAACTCCAGACCGCAAGGCAAACCCCCGAATGATGGAGGCTGAAGAGAGCCAAGAAATGGGACATGCGAGGTTGATCCATCCCCATCAACCCCCGTGCGTGCCGCCTACTACCCTACCTGCCGAACTTAACCCAGGTTTACGTGCCGTTCCCAACGTTCGCTCGTTTGTTCCATTTTTGGCATCACTTTAACCAGGCACAGGAACAGGCACGTACCACGCCAACCACATACAAACGTACCATACCTTCCTTACCTTATCTTCTCACCTTGCACAGGCAGGGCAACACAACGCTTCTTTTTCCTCCCTATCGCCTCTTCTCTCGCTTACAATTCTTCGGCCGGCTGATGTAACTGTTAGGTCCTGGCCCATACCCGCCAGTCTGCTGTGTATCATGACCACTCCTTAACACTTTAACTCGGGCTTCCAAATCGCCCTTCCAGAAGAAGAAGCCAGAGGAGGGGATGAGCTCATCCACACACATACACACGCCCTTTGTATACCTCTGTATCCCCTTGTGCCACCTTCTACAAGGGCCGAGCCGGTCACCCGGTGCTTGACGAATGGGGTTCGCTCCTGACAACACGTAACAATCAGGTAAGCCAGAAATTAGTAAAGATGGTGTCAAAAAGGTATTTTTTTGGTTGCCGGACCAAGACGAACGGTGCGGCGCGGGGTGACATCCCGTCGACCTAAATAATACCATGCCCCTGGGCACCCGCTCCTGTCCCTGTCTGTCCCGAATGCATGTAATGTACTGTGCCTTGGTCTCGTTTCTCCCTATCCTACTCAAGTTATGCCTGCCCATACGCCGATATGTTTTCCACGTGGATATGTGGCAGACAGGCGATAGCCGAGCTGATCTGAGATACCATTTTGGCAAACACCCCACCCCCCTCTCGCGGTGATCCCGCCCGCTCGTCTCAAGTAGGTCATGTCGGCCTCTACATATCCTTGCTCACATTCGCAATGGAGCATCCCATAGCCCACCCAAACCGGACTTTCGCGGCGTGTGCTTGTCCTTAACCCCGGCGTGAATCCTATCCACGAAGCCATAAACCTAAAACATCCCGCCCGGATATCAAAACGCCACTTCCCTAATGACCTTCCGACGCAAATAGAAGTCCTGGAGAACCAAAGAAAGAAAGTAAAGCACTCAGCCGACGAAACTAGCGGCAACCGGGGCGTTAATGGAGCCGAGGCTCGCAAGCTCGTCTTGATTCTGGTCACGCGGCATCGAACCGTTAAGCAGAGGGCAAAGCCTTTGGGGTATTATTGTTAGCGAACTGAAACTGAAAAAGATGGCGAAAACTTGAAAAGGGGATAGTGAGGAATAGGAAGAGGGGGGTTTTCAGCCCAGCCACTTATCAAAAGCAAGTGTATTCCATGTGGAGGGGTCAGTGAAGAGGGGAATGAGAGGGTTGCTGCAGTACTTTTTGTTGGTTTTGATATGGCCAATCTGCCCACAGTTCGCGCATTTGCGTGTTGTGCCCGTGACCTTCTCGGTCGAGGGTTCTGGGGAGCCTTCGTCGACCCCAGGGAGACTGACTCCGGTGATTTTGGCTTGGAGCTTCTTCTGCTTCTCGCGCTTCTTACGTCGCTCTTTGTTCTTCATCAGTCGCTCCTGCTCTTTCCGGGCCCTGTGAAGATGTGAGTAATCTGTTGAAAGGGTTATGGGTTTGGTTACGTACATTTCAAGAATCAAGGCATCTCTCTCTTGATCGCCAGTAAGCTTGGCCGAGTAGATACTGCGCATATTATTAGCATGCTAGGACTCGCCGCTAGCGTGCATTTTTGTGTTGGAAACTTACTCTATCTTCTCGAGATCTTGCTGTCGCCGTCTCTTCATGTACTGCGCAATGACGACAGGGTCGTGTACAATCTCCGTCACCGTCTCAATCTCGCCGTTGCTGCGTCTCACCTCTCTGGTGATCTTTAGCTTTTTTCGGTTTAAAGCGCTGGCCGCGCTCTGGCTGATTTGACTCATGCCATCAAGCACAGCAGGAGTTGCCGGAACTTGACTCTGTGACACATTAAATCGTTCGTCCTCGTCTTCTTGCATAAGAACATCTTCGTCGTCATGTTCTTGAATGTCTTGAAGGCTCTCCCGCTGCCGATTCCAGATATCCGTGATAGCTTCGGTGTAGAGTGTGTCTTGGTTCTTGACATTGTACATGTGGCCGCCATTGGCTTTGCGTTGCCTCTCAATAGCATCCGCAGACGTAGCCAGAGGCCCCTGGAGTTGTTCCAGATAGCCACCCTTCATTGACGTCCTAAGGAAGCTGATACCTAGTCCCTTTCCAGTGGGGTCGCCAGCTCCATGGACAGCAAGCATCGCTTTGCCGTGACTAGCATCAATGAAGGCTTTGGTGGTTCTCCAGGGGGCCATCTTGCTTGCAAGAGCGTCAGGTTGAAGTTCATCCTCTGCTGCGCCGTCGTCCTTCTCGCCATCGTTGATTTCGTAACCGCCGTTCTCGAGCTCGTGGGCGCCGACCTGCATTGCGTCTAAAAGGCAGACTTCTTCAGGCCGAACAAGGGCGCGGATACCTGGTTCGGGCATCATTTCCTCGCCTTCGGGGAGAGCCCAGTCCTTTGTGTCCTTGCGAAAACGAAGGAACTCCTTGAGTTTCTGGCGATTCTGCGACTCGTTTGAATCGGCAACGTGCTGCGTTATGTCGTGGAGTGTGACGTGCTCGCTACGACGTAGCAGCCGATAGGAAACCATTTTGAGTCGGTTCTTGGCAATGTTCGTCACACGCCTTGAGTGCGGCCCAGGTACTTCCATTGATGGCAAAGTCTGGCCAACAACATAGAGGTGATCGATGTTCCGAATATACCACGTTGAGCCTTGCTGACCAGTAGTGCTGCGGCCAACGAGGAAATCAGTGCCCCGGGCATTGTGCTTGAATATTGGGGCGCGGAACATCTGGTTGTGGAGAGTGGGGACCACCTCGCCCGGGTGCACATGTCCGAATATGGCGAATGGAGAGCGGTCCTCGGGCATGAGGATACATGATTCACCGAGTTCTTGCTTTTCTGGTCGAACGTCGGCTCCTTTGGTGCGGCGGACGTAGTTGACAACTTTCTGCCCCATGCCAAAGTTGGACAGGACGGTAGGAATTTCTTCACAGAACTCGAAAAGGACGGCCGTTGAGTTGTCGTTCAACGTAAGATCCACCGAATGTTGGTAGATTTCCGCCACCTTCTTTCCCCTAAGAAGTTTCCTCTTGTGGAAGCCTGGCTTAGAAAATTTGATGAACTGGAAAGCGTCCTTTCGAGGGTGGAACTGAGGTCGATGATAACTGTGAGGATCACTGGCTGAAAGCTTGACCCTGTAGTAAGGCCAGGATAGCCGTTGGGCCGTCATGCTGTGCTCAACCGGAATGGTGGAAAGTGTTGCGCGCACCCTGTTCTGGTTGTTTTCCTTCAAGGCATCGTAGGCAGCGTCATTGGAGTAGTTGAACCGCTGCCCCAATTCGCGACCGAGTTTCCCATTGGATAGACGGATAGTCTTGTGCTGGATCTTCCTTCGTTTTGTCGCGCGTTCTGATTCCACGTCATCGATGAGAAGATATGGGTCGTTCATATCGAGAATCACACGCTTCCCTAACTTTGCCGTGGCCTCCTCAAAGTTGTCGAAGTCGGGCGCTGTAAATCGAGGGATAGGAGGGAGCCCACGAGGTATCTCAACCCGCCTTCTCTTAGCGGCAGGTTCATCCCAGAACATGTCGTCAAACTCTCCATCCTCATCAGGCTCACCCTTGATGGCCCTGCTGTCAGGTTTCGGTTCGACGTGAACCAAGACAGAATCGCCGAGCTCGATCATGGATTCCCAGTCGTCACAAATAGTGGCAATATCCCTCAGGGTGTAACCACCGATCTGCTCTGAATCAGTCTCCTCATCCTCTTCGAGAGCGAAGACCTCAAGGTCAGACCGTTCCAACGGCTCAACCTCCTCGAGACAGACCAAACCGCGTGCCTCAGCCTCCCTAATCCTTTGGTATACGGTTGATGATGCTGGCCCGGGAATGCGGAACATCTTTTCTTGATCGGCGCCCAGCTCTAAGCTGAGCTTGGACGGGATGAGCGGCTTGGGCACTTTCGCAGGCTTTTTCGAGATCCAGGTGGCCTGCTTTGGACGCAGCAGCTCGTTCCAATTGAGAACGGCATTCTCTTCGAAACCCGGATATGCTTGCTTGACAGCATCGATGAAGTTTTCGGCCGGGGGAGGGATGCTTGGATCCTGGTTTGTCTGGGCTTGATCCTCATCGTGGTCGAAGTTGAGGTTCCTGAGATCCTCGATCGACTCTCCACCAGGCGGGCCTAAATGAATCTGGTCGTCGGCATCTGCATCGAGGGGATGTGGCGATGAACGGAGGCCACCGTGTCCCCCGTCCAAAGGCGACGAAGGAACGTCCCCACCAAAGAGGTCGTCGGTGTCGTTGCTTGTTCCGCCGTCGTCGGTCAGGCCGGGCACATCGAGCGTGCCTGCTGTCCCGCTCGGTTCCTCCTCCTCGGGAAGATCGTCCTCGTCGCTTAAGTCGATATCCTCGAAATCAATAGCATCGTCTGCCTTCCCGCGCTGGTCGATGGCGCCCCCAGATGTGACTTTTCCAATCAGCTCGGTCAACCCATCGTTCTGGGTACCCAGGTTATTGCTGATTTGGCGGATAGCAGCTTCATCGCGCGCCTCCTGCACCCTCCAGTCCTCAGCGGTGAGGGCGTCGAAGTCGAGGTCGTTGTTGGTGGCGCTCATGGTGCCGTCGGTTCCTCAGTCTCTGGATTTGTCAGTTTCGCGATCGCCCCTCGAGCTCCTCCCAAGACGCTGGGGTCAGATCATGACATGCGCGCGACCGTCTCCGTCAGGTTGTCGGAGCGGCAGATGTACTGGAGGCCAAGCTGAAGAGCAGGAACTGTTGCTGAATGCTGGTCGGGCAAAGGAATGAATGGCGTGGAATAAACCTGAAGGAATTTGGATGGCTTGCTCCGCGCCACTGCCTGCTCACAATCGGCCTGGTTTCACGCGCGGTTCTGGGCGTTGTGGTCCGTGCATATTATATGGGGCTGCACGCCAGGATCAATTCACTGTGTCATAGGAAGGTACGGAGCCCTCCGTCCGCTGATTCTGACCATCTTACAGCACCTTCCTTGTTGTGCACGGCGTGCTTTCTGTGTGAAAACCAAGTATGAGCCAGCACATGTTTTCTATCAGTTGCTGCACGACAAGGAACACAGCTTCACAATCTTGTTGGTCCAGCTTCCGACCTTTTCTATCAGTAACTCATTCTGGGTTGGTAGCCTAGAAGCCCAGGCAAATAAGCTCATATCTTTCTTAGTTATTCCATCCCATGCACACAATGTAGTCCCCCCATTCCCTATTCCAGAGCTGCCGCTGAGGGAGTGACTGATATTGGCTCATCCTACCTACATGGGAAATTGTAACATGGCATGCGTACTTCGTACGGATCCGTATCCTGTGCGTATCCGGGAAAACGGCATTTCAGTCTCACATGTTCGATCCCATATGTCCGATTCTTAAAGCTGTATTGTATCCACATAAAGCCCCTCACGAAGCTGCCGTGAACGACAGGATTCCATTATGACCTAACGACACCAAATGACAAACATTGCTTGCCAGCTAGCTCTACAACACCATGAACCGACACACAGCAAGTGCTGCCCTCAAAGCACAGCTCAGGGACCAGTTTGTTGGTCAGAACCTGAGCAATGTGCCCACTCCCTCCATTGTCTTGGACCTTGCCAAGCTGGAAGTGAACTGCGAGCGCATGCTCAACGCAACTGAAAGACTGGGTTTGCTATGGCGCGCCCACATCAAGACTCACAAGGTATATCATGCGCAAATACACGTTCACATCCAAACTTAGAGCCTGACACTCACCTTATAGACATCTGAGCTCACGCGGCTCCAAGTTGGCGATGAACGGGCCACGCCCGTATCAATAATGACCTCAACCATCGCCGAAGCTGAGGGCATCACCCCCCTACTCAAGGAGTATCAATTCAAAGGCAGGAGCGTCAATGTACACTCTCCCCCCATTCCCTCGCCCATCATGTAGCCAACCTCAAATCTCTAACACCACCCTCCTCTCCCCCCAGCTCCTCCTCGCCTTCCCCCTATTCCCTTCCGCCGTCCCCCGTCTCTCCCAGATATCCTCCCAGCTCGGGGCCAACGCCCTGTCCGTGATGATCGACCACCCCGACCAACTCCTCGCCGCCGCCGCCATCGCCCGCACCCCCGGAAGCCACGCACCACTAGTCTTCATCAAGATCGACGCCGGCTATGGCCGCGCCGGAGTCGTCCCCGGCTCCACCTCCTGCACCCAGCTGATCAACGCGGTGCTTGAAGCCGAGAAGGCTGGCGCTTGCATTCTGCATGGCGTATACTGCCACGCGGGCCACAGCTACACGGCTCGGCAGGACTGGGAGGCCATGCACTACCTTGCCGCTGAATTTGCTGGACTTCATGGCGTGGCAGACTACATCCGACAGAAGAGCCCCGGACACGCACTTGTCTTGTCTGTCGGGGCTACACCGACGGCTACGTCAATCCAGCACCCTACGTTCTTAGGGGCGGCTGCTTCGGTCGCAGACGATGCGCCTACGCAGGAAATTGAGAGGCTGTTTGTGGAGTTGAAGGCGGCTAGGTTTGCGCTCGAGGTGCATGCTGGAGTTTAGTAAGTCGTCTGTGCGGTGCTGGGAACTACCCAGTAGCTAGCTAATTGTTGATCGATGGTGGTGCAGCCCGACGCTAGATTTGCAGCAGCTAGCGACGCATGCCAGAGACTCATCGTTGATGACGGCTGATGATATCGCTGTTACCGTGCTTGCTGAAGTAGCTTCAGGTGAGAAGACTGTCTCCCTATTGATATTTCTACTCCGGACCTCCCGACCTACTTGCATATAGCGGACTCTTTCCTGCTCGGTAGAGTAGGTGGGCAGCAAGGCACTTTCACTGACCCTCAACATCAGTATATCCCAATCGTGGCCGCAACAACACAACTGAAGCTCTTCTTGCTGCCGGAACCCTTGCCCTAGGCCGCGAGCCTGTGACAGATAAAGGCGCCATACCTGGAAATGACTATTCTGGATGGGGTATTCTCGCCCCTTGGGGGACTGTTAGTGCCAACCCTGTCCCGGGTCCTGACTTTCCACGCACGCATGGCGGTTGGCAGGTTGGACGGACTAGCCAGGAGCATGGAATCCTCACTTGGAATGGGGCGAAGGAGGACGAGCTACCTCTACGCGTTGGGGACAAGGTCCGCGTGTGGCCAAATCACAGCTGCATTGCCGGGGCAGGGTTTGGCCACTACCTGATTGTGGATAGCCGCAACAAGGGCCATGAGGACGAGGTTGTGGATGTATGGCCTAGATGGAGAGGCTGGTAGGCCTGATAATTGAGCATAGGTAGGTAGCCAGCTAAGTGCAGCAGGACAAAAAGTCTGTTTCAAAGCAAATGATGATAAGACACACAAATATGCTCTCTTTTCAAGCCCAAGATCTAAAAACGTACGAAGCACTCTCTGCTACCACAAGTAAACAATCACCGCACCAAAACTCAGCCCGTTGCTTTTGTAGAATCCCTGCGAGCCTTCTCTTTGCCAACTCCATACGCCATGAATCCAGCCCAAAGTAGCGGAAGTAGCTACCTATCCCAGACAGCCCCACCCCGGGCTTGCAAGCCTCCAACAAAAAACAAAATCACTTGCATCGCTTCTCCACGATGCCGGCGCCGTTCTCTTCGTACTCTTTTTTTGAGATCCACATCTGGTGGAATGTTCCCAAACTGGCCAGAATACTGCCACCTATCCAGGCGCCAAAGCGTCTTTCGCTTGTCAGGCCTGCCGCGTGAATCTTGATCTTAAGACCGGGGAACATTGCTGTGAGTTCGTGATTGAGCCGGTCATTGAAGCCGTTTAGCAAGCTGGTACTACCGGTAACAACGATGTTACCAAGCAGATTAGGCCTGAGATCGACGTCAACACCCTCGATAGCTTGGCGGATGAGTGACGGGATGGTTTGCTGTTTGGACAGACGCCCCTCGTCGCCGGGGCCGCTGGCATAAGCGGCCGTCTCGTCCCACATGCCTTCCGACACCTTGTAGCGCTGGTCTCGCCACATTTGGTTGCTTCCGTCGGGCATCTCAAAGACGCGTCCGGGCTGGCTTCTGGCATAGTCTTCGTTGCCTGGGGCCTGGTACCTTCCTGGACCGCGCCATACCTCAACGACCGACTCCTTGAACTCGGTCAACACTCGCTCCTCCTCAAACGCGCGAAACGAATCCGGGATGGTGAAGTTAAAATTCTTTGGGCGGAAGTCAGGAGGCGCGCCAGCCTCAACGGGCTTCTTGGCCTCGACCATGAAGGTAGGCACAATGTCCACCTTGGGATCGCTGCTCTCCAACATACTCCGGATCTGACTGCTGAGCCACACGCCACCGACCGGCGATCGCTGGATAGACCGCTTAAGCACCATGCCGTCGTGGATGGCGGTGACGCTCGTGTTGGAACCGCCCACATCCACCACCAGCGCTGTCGCCTTGCCGGCAGCGAACGCCGCGAGCACGGGCGTCCGGCTGTGCCAAAAGGCAGGGCAGCCCCAGCTCTCCATGGCAATCTCGATGGCCTTTTCTCGCGCCTTGGGCGAGTTCCATGGCGCCTCGGTTATGAGCAGAGGGTTTTCGGCGAGCGGCTTTTCGTGAGCCTCGGCAACCTCGGCGTCGGCCCCCTCGGCGTCATCCATGGCCACATCGCCATCATCGTTGACGTTCAGTCCGTTCTTGCTCGGCGGCGTCGGTTGCTCAGGTTGCAGGCGCTTGATGAGGAGGTGCTCCCACATCTTTGTGGCGGCGTCCCAGTCCTCAACGACGCTATCGCGGTTCATGTAGTTGCGCACCTCCATCCCCTCCCGCGGCACCAACACCTCATCTCCGAATATGTCGCGGCCGTTGACGTGCACGTAAAAAGAGGGGACCAACTGCTTGGGGATCTCCTCTCCTGCGAAACCCGCCCGCGTGTTGCAGTAGCCGGGGTCGAGGACGAGCGCGGAGACCTCATCTGGAGCAATGATTCGTGGTCAGCGGCGTTCAATTGCGAGTTTTGCGACAGAGCTGCGCCCTGAAGAACAAGGGATACGAGAGCTGGGAGCTCGACCTACCTCCACCATAGATGTCTGTCGGCTGTACCGACGACGAGAGAGGCTGCTGCGCCATGGTCAAAAAGGTGATGATAGAGTGGCTGGTCCCTGGGAAGTGTTCGCGGGTCTAAACGGGGAAGGGCAACAATATTGTGTGGTGCGCGCAGGGCGAAACTAGAGAAACGGAATTGTATGGATTAGCAAAAGCTCCGTCGCGTGTTGGAGACCAAACTCGAGCTCTCCAAATTCGAGGGGCGGGCGCATCTCGAACCTCGAAAAAAGGGTGGGGCCTCGGGGGTGCACCAGCAAGGGTTAGGGTTTTGTGTGAATCTTGTTCTTTGAGGGGAGTGAATTACCTATTCCAGTCAAAGATGAGCATCATGGAGCTCAAAAACCTAAGCCCGCTACGGAACCGAGTCTGATCTCAGCTTTACAAACACAGGGTATCTAACGCCAATTGACACGAACGTCAACCCAAGCACCTATATCCAAGTAATAGCAACATCCCCATCACCCGCCTCGAGCTCCTCATCCACCTCCCTTCCCTCCCCATACAATATCTCACAGACGCCCGCCAGTGGTACATCCATGACAGCATCCGTCCCCTCATTCCACACATTGCGCCAATTCAATCCACCACCCGGCGCTTGCAAGCTCTCCTCCCTCGCCCTTTCCTCCTGCGCCGCCGCCCTCGCAGCTCTTGACCGCCTCTCCCTCCTCCTGCGCTCATCAGCCCTCAACCTCCCCTTCGAATCCACCACAGCCACCTGCGCCGCATCGTCCACGATCGTCTCGATGCTCCCCAACGGCAGCGTCATGACCTCAGTGTTATACGCCGCCAGCGCCACGTAGACATACAAATACACCATAACCAAGAAGCTCGGGATGGCCAGCGACCACCAGCGGTTCGGGTAGTAGTAGATGCCTAGGGCGTGCAAGAACGGCGAAGGCAGGTAGCTCCACAGCAAGTAGACGAGAAAGCAGAGGCTGCTGAGCAGGTAGAGGACGAAGCCGTAGTACTCGTAGGTTGGCACCTTTGGGCTTGCGCGGGGCAGCGGTTCAGCGGGGTGGTCGTCATCGGACTGGTCCGGCGTAGTTGGTCGCGACGGGCGCAAGAGTGAGGTCAGTGATGGCGAAGGAGGCAGAGGTGTAGGTGGGCGACCGTAGAAGGGCGGGGCAAAGGTATGCTGCGAGAAGGGCTGCGGCGGAGGGAGCGGCTCCCCATCATCATCAACGTCGTCGTCCGAGACGTCGACGTCTTCGCCGCCTGACGTGGACACGTCGTCGCCAGATGGGTTGTTGTCCTCGGAGAGAGTCGGTACGTCCTCCTCCTCCTCTTCAGATGTCACCTGCATGATATTGGCATTTGGCTGTCTTGGCGGTATTGGCTGTTCGTCGCAAGGCCGGGGCCGGAAGTGTGTTGTGTCGAGATGAGTTGTGGATTGACCATTAAATCCACTGACGTGCAGCGTGTGGGTACCTATCAACGGTGTGCATGACCCGCCAAACATGCTTGGTCTAAGCGCCGACACACTGCGGCGGCCCAGTCGCGACTCGCGATCAGTATTCAGGGGCCACCGCTATCTTCCTGCCTCACCAACATATCCAAACAACCTGAATTAAGGTGGCACGGCGCTACAAATTCGCCATCTGAACTTATGCAAGACATCTTAGCATTGTAACATTAAATAGCCTAACCCTTACCCGTCAATGGGGCACCGGTATTCCGCCTCCTTCCCATGGATGTGTCGGCCAGCACTCCGGTTGAGCCCTTCCTTAGTCTGGAGCTCCTCCAGACAACTCTGGTGATAGATATGCCTACAGGCCAGCACTACAAGCGGTCCCAGCATAGGTCCACCACCTTTCCTTGGACTGAGCTCACCCGACATCACTGGTGACCGAGAGCCACCGCCTCCCTCACCTTGCTGATTCTCGCCCTCCACCAGCTTTGCGTGCCTATCGCATAGAAAATCCGGAGGCGCAAGCTCAAGCCTAGGGCTCAAGTCTTTCCCTTTCCCTTTGCCATTACCAGGATATTCTTCGTCTCCCGTTCCATCCGGAGGTCCAGGTGAGCTGCCACTCTTCCCCTGCGCCCGACTGCCCTGTCCATTAGCCGGCAGGAGCGCCTTCTTTTGCTGTCGCCGCCTCTCTTCTTCAGCTTGACGCTCTTCCCAGGCCTCAAAGACGTTGCCAGACACGCCTGGCCCCCACACTCGTCGACCACAAGCCTCGCAGGTAGAGCCCTTAGGTCGCCATCCGCGCTGGCGTAACTCAACCGCTTGGCTGACATTGACAAAGAGGCTACGCTCCAGGAGTCGGTTAGAAAGGCGGAGGATGGATTCCTCATATGCATATGCTGAGAAGATGGAAGACAGGACAGCTCGCAAGTCCGCGAGGCTAGGAGATGAGGCTGCTGCGCGCGTCAGGAACGCGCGGAGGACCCGGAGGAAAGATAGATTCGTGCCGATCGCCGTCCTGCTTCCAGAAGCTGATGAAGGCGTTACAGGCGTCGAAGTTGACGTGAGAAGCGCTGTGAAGGTGTTTTGCACTAGAGAACGAAGCAGGATTAGGAGCTTATTTGTGTCCAGCGAGTGAGAGGAATCTTCGTCATCGTGGGCGTCTCCATTCGGCATTCGGGTCCGTTGCTCATCGCAAGCTTGTAGGTCGCCAGACAATTGCTTTGTGATCTGCACCGTCTTATCGATGAGATCCAGCCAAAGCTCTTCGTCAGGCGAGAGTGCGTCTTTGGTGGGAGACTTCTGTCGCCGTCGGGCAGCGCCGCCCTCGCGGAATGTCTTCGTCTGTCCTTGGCAGAGCCAAATACCCACAAGCGTGTACTTCTGGAGAGCTTGCATCAGATCCTCGGCCGACTCCTGGAGATCGACAACATCCTGATGAGGCTCCACGCCGGCCAGCAAGCCATGTAGTGCCGATTCGAGCGTCCCGAGGTGTTTCGTCAGCCGTCCCATGGCTTCCTGGACTTGTCCCTCCTTTGCCATGAGAATGACCGCTGCGTCGATAACGCCCGTCTCTTCCATTGTGGGTAACAGGTTATCCAGCTTCAAATCGGCAGACTGAACCAATCCCACATAGTCGGACACATGTGACGAATCAAACCTACACATGAGACGCAAGTACAGCTCTACTAGGTTTGTCTCAGGAGATTTGTCTACGGACAAACCGTCCTCGGGCTCCAGGATGGCCTTGAGATAGCCATACTGGAGGCCAGGCTGCGCTGAGACAGAATCTAGGATGTGCCGGTGTAGATCTGGTGCATTTTCCGCAACGGTCCGGGCCGCCCTTTGCGGGTCGAACTCAACGAGCTCTGCCGAGTGCTCCCTAATGACGTTGTGCACATCTTGGATCTGGCGGCGTGAGAGACCGGTCTGGGGCTGTAGGCACATTGTAATGCAACCAAAAATCGCATCACGGTCGTCCGGGTCCTCGAAGTATGTCTCGACGAGTTTCCCGTATTGCTTGTCGGTTCTATAAATTCGTTTCAAAATGCGGTAAAACCCTGCTTCCCTGAACAAGTGAATCAGGTCGGCGATATCCGGCGGTTGGTAGACAGAAAGTAGGTATTCGGAACTCAACTGTGCATCCTCGAACAAGTCTTGGCCAGGGTAGTTACAGAGGCCGGTCAGGACTTTGGTAAGCGTCGAACCAGCGAAGAGGAGGTATTGAGGATACTTCGGAAGGTTCCTTGCGATGAACATATCCAAATAGATAGTGTCGGCCGGAGGAAAATCTGTCGGATTCATGATCTCCATCAAGATAGAGACAATATACTGTCGGTCGACGGTCAGACCGAATATTTGCTCCTCGGGTAGATCGCGGCTTCCATTCACCTGCCTGTCAGGCGAGTCGTTTAGAAAAGGGTCCTCGAAAGCCTCGTTGAGGGCGCTCAGGAAGTCCGGAGCGTGGAATTTCAATATCATCCGAAGATACGGGAAGGAGGGCTCCTGAGATTGCGTTGGCTTGGTAACGAACCGCTTGGTGCTTCCTTTTGGCCATGTGATGCTTTTCCCCGAGAAAAGACACCAGTAAAGCTCGGCTTTGGCTTTCTGGTTAATGTCGTCTGGTATGGCTTCGCCTGTTGGATAGACCCGCCCGGTGAGGACATAGGACAGATAGGTGAATATTTTGTAAGCGCTCAGCCCAGCTTCATCTGCCATCAGGTTCCCAGACTCTGCATATTCGCCGTTCTGCATCAACGGCACGAGCAGTGCAAGTAAATCCAGAAGCGGCGTGATGTAATCTCCCAAGGCTTGGTTCCAGACATAGATCAATGCATCGTATAGCGCGTGTCGCTTGCAAAGAATCGTAATCTGGTCCAGGTCGAGAGTTGCAGTGTCTAGATGACAGATCAGCTCCTCCAGTCGACTTTCCCACCCTTTGGTGACAAAATGCGTAACCAACGCCTTCATCACCACCGGGGGAATAGTAGTGATCGTTTTGTCGAGAATATATGGCTCGAGGGTCTCGAGGAATATGCCCTCCACCCCAGCGTCTTCGTACAAATCGTACATCTCATCGAAAAGGAAGTCTAAGTCTCCCGCGCATTGGCAACCCACGAAGCAGGTCTCGGCAAGCTCTCGGAGGTGGCTGTCATCCACCTTCCCCTTGGCCTTCTGTCTCTGGCCAAAAGCATACTTCAGGGACGCGCTCATGATCCCCATCAGCTTATCCAAGACCATGCTGTGTCTTGAAGCTGCATCCTCGGGCAATCCAACCGTCAGCTTGTTCGCGTCGCCGGCATAGTAGGATGTGGCTAGCTGAATCGCTCCCACATAATCTCCGTTTTCCATCAATGCAGTGAGCCGGTCAGCCCAGTTGGAGAGTGCCCCGATCGACACGTCATTGAACCCTAGCAAAAAAAGTCGGCCTTTGTAGGCTTTGAAGCCCATGTAAAAGGCATCCGCAACCACGCCGTGCATCGAAGTATCCTCCTCATCAAGTTGTTCGACCAGGGAGTGAAGTTGCTTAGAGAACAGGTCAACGTGGTAGATATGCTTGTATATCAGGTCGAAAGCCTCCGTCATTCTCATACTTCGGTCTTCCAACACGATCAACCGCTGGCTGATAGTCAGGACTGTCAAGACCGACCGACTGAGCCACTGCACGGCAACAATTGGTTCCTCGCATTTCCACCGGCTACGTGCTCTGAACTTCAGGCTTGGTGGTTTATCATTATCCTCGGCCGAAATCTCGTCAACGTCGAGAACCGTAAGGACGTTGGACCAGCAGTAGACCAGTTTGACCTTGGACATCTGGTTTCCGGTGACAGGATCAGCTACTTTCAATTTTACGGCGGGAAACCAGGCCAGGCACCCGGTCATTGCGCTATGAGCGGCGACTTCCTTGGGACGAGCTGATTTGTGCTGAGTCTGGGCAACTGGCGTTGTTGAGACTATGACCAAGAGATATGGAGTAAGCATAGCCGTTAGGCCCATGGTGTCAGTAGCCATCTCGACGTTTCCGAGGGGCAGGGACGCGAATCCCAGAAGTGTACTAGGCTTCAGCGTCTTCCCGACGGGGGGCTTGGAGTCCGGGTATCGGCCAAGGATCCGAGTCGTCTTGACACTTCTGCCGAGTGCCCCAGTGCCACGGGTGGCCAGGTGCGAGAATGCCATTCCTCGATCGTCGGCTGATACAAGTGCAGTGTGCCGGATGCCCAAGAACCCCAGATGAGTGATTGCAACCTTCGATAAATGGCCGTCGCCCGTCCTGTTTTGGAGCTGTGATGAATCCAAGGGTGGGATGCTCAAGAACGGCCTTGCGGCTCCGCGAGTGGTGTCCCAAGTAAATATACTCCCACTAGCGTGTCCACCGGCGATGGTGGTATGGTCTGCCGAGACCGCGACAGAAGTAATAGGCCCGGATTCGACAGCTGGATTAGAGTCAGCCACAGTCTGCACATCGCGAGGGAGAGTATACCAACCTTTTGTTCCCGGGCCAATTATCATTTTCAAGTTCTGGTTATAGTCAAACATTAAGATTATCCCCTTCGACGTCCCCAAAACGATAGTGGCTGAGACAGCCAGACAGGTTGGGGAGCCAAAGTTCCTCTTTCCAGCCTCTGAAAAGGCTTGGCTGTTCAGCTTGTTCAACTTTGTCCATCGTACAACTTCCCATGGCGGTGACGGGGTTTCCGTCTCCCCTGGATCGAGGAGAAACTGGCTCGTTACCGACACAGTCCTGCTGTGGCCGCCCAAGAAAGCCGGAGAGGATGGCCTGCTGGAAGAGCTGATGCTTGGAGAGGATATCCGCGACTGGAACCTCCGATCGAAGGGTCTGAAGGAGGGCGTTGGGCTTCTCAGGCCGGGGCGCGACCCACGGTGTGGCAGCACACTACTGCTGGCAGGCGATGAAATCACAGAGCCCTGTTCCTATATTAGCCCTCGTACAAGTCTGGGCGCGTCCAAGAAGAGTCACAGTACCTGTATAGAGGGGGAATCGTCAGGTATCGAGAGTAACGAGTCGATCGGGCTGGCAACCCGGCGTGGTATCGCATCGGTTGACCCATCGTCTGAGGCACTCTCCTGTTCGACTTCCAGGAGTTCTCGATAGCGGTTCTTGATGGATGTGCCAATGGGAGGGATAGAATTCGTGGAAGCTTGGCGCTCCTCCTCGAGGATGTCGACGATGTGGTCGTCGTCGCGATCGCCCTTCACAGTCTCCTCGTCGCTGGAGCTCTGCTCCTCAGCCAGAGACAGGTTCGTTGCATCTGCCATCACATCCTCCGGGCCATCTCTCCGAGGCGAACTCAAACTCATCGGGTATGTTTGGCGTGCCGCATTGTTCTATAGAGAATGGCCCAATGGGTATCCTATTCAACTAGACTTGGCGCAACGAGATCTCGGTGGGATGGGGACGGGGCTGCCGGAGCAGCGGGATCGAGGCCTGGGGCGTACGTCAGGGAGCTAGCTATTTTTGTATTCTGCGACTTCTAAAGTTTGTCGATTTGAGCTCTGTGCGCATAGACCCGAGTGTGATCGCATCGAGTGTCGTCGGGTTGCTGAAAAGTAACAGAGTTGTTCAGGGCACTTACGCAGCTCCCCTGCAGCCGTTCCTCATCACTGCCCTGTCGGTCGGGAGCTTGGACGGGCACCAGCCACACAGATGCGTCCAACGGCTGGGCGTGTGCCTTATCGATAGACCTACAGGGGTCAGCCCAGAAGGTTATCACTCATGCATTGATTACCAGGTCCCATGCGAAGCAATACAACCTGCGCAACAACCCCCCTTTCGCCAACAGTATTTAGAAACCGAGAACACTCAATTCTTCAACTCTAATCTCTGAAGAATAAGTACATTCCATATTTCCAGCCATGGCGTCTATAGGCCCCCAGCTCCCCCCACATCTTCAAAAGCGCAAACGAACACCGCAAGACGATTCGCGCCATGCCGCGCCGCCACCGAAGACAACGAGACGAGACAACGAAGATGAAATCCCTTTAGAAGGCGATTGCTCTTCGGATGATGGCTTTGGGCCAAGCGCGACGCCAGCTTCTACCCGCAAACCCCCCGCCGCGGGGGTGTCACGCCCTTCAATCGGTCCCACTCTCCCGCCCACATTCGCGAGACCACAAGCCAGCCCGCAACATCCCTCAAGACCAGCACCGCAAATCGGACCGGCGCTGCCACCGCCGGCTGCAAACACAGATGAGATCCGCCTGGATGCCGACTCGGACTCGGACGACACCGGTCCAGCTCCACCTCCAAGAGCCGAACCAAGCCCTCGTCCTACCCTCGCGCCAACAGTAAAACGCATCCTCGGACCCGCTCCGCCCCCGGCCGACCTTTCCCAACGGCCAACAACAGATCCCGACCCAGATTCCGACTCAGACGATGGATGGGGTCCCGCTCTCCCATCAGCCACCGCCTCCCGCTCCAGCGCATCGGGGCTCCAAGCAGCGCCAAGGCCAGCAGAGCCCGCAGCACCAAAGCGCGACGACTGGATGGTAGTACCGCCCACAAGTAGCGGCTATCGTGAAGTTGATCCTACAAAGCTCAAGAGTCGCAAGTTCGCAGGCGGGCGGTCCGCAGCTGAAAAGCCCAGCGGAGTGAGCAGTATCTGGACGGAGACACCGGAGGAGAAAGCACGACGACTTGCCAACGCCGTGCTAGGTCGGGAAGACCCGTCTACGCAGACCACACAGGCCTCTGGCACAGCCGCCAGATCTTCCGCCTCGAGGCGGGCAGACGAGGACAAGATCCGCGCATTCACCGAACAGACGCGGGGCAGGAGCTTGGTGGAAGAGCATCAGGCAACACGGCAGGCCGGGAAGGTATCGCAGGCTGCTGGCGGAAAGAAGGAGGTGGAGGAAGAAGACGACCCCAGCAAGAGGGCGTTTGACTGGGAAAAGGACATGAAAGTTGGCGGACAGATCACGAATACGCAAAGACAGCAAATGGTGAACCGGGCGGCCAATTTTGGTGGGAGATTTCAAAAGGGAAGCTTTTTATGATCCTATCAGTCTAAAGCGATTTCTATAAGTTGGAAGAGGTGTATTCGAGAAATTATGCATAGCGCATCTGCGGCACTGTTTCTGTCAAGACATGTGTGGTATGAGTAGCAATATGGATAATTGACGTTGAGATGCTGCGAGGATCTCCAAATCACTTGTTTGAAGACCAACTCAGTGTATACCAAGATGGAATACGAGCACAGCCCCTGCCAACAGCTCGCCAAACTCATTTCAAACCCGTATGGAATCTTTTGTCGAGAAGTTATCTTGTTATATTTAGCCGACCTTGCACTGTCAAACGAAGTTAGAAATACACATGGAAGTTCTCATTACAGTAAAGTTCGTGTTATATTGCTTACTCCTGAGTTATAGGTACTCATTCCAGTGGACGTTTCTTGCCAGCTAACTACAACCTCAACGTCCTCTAACCCGCCTCTTCCGCGTTCCAATTGCCAAAGGTCAGACACAGAGACAGGCGACGTGACCTAACTCTTGCCGCATCAAGCCAGCCTTGTTCCAATAAACTCCTGCTCGGTGGGTTTTCTCACATGTACCCCGGATATAAACGAACCCATTCAGCAACAAAAAATCCGTCAGCCAACCACCTGTGTGCTATGCATTCCCTAGATAAAAAACGATCGTAAAGCAAAGAGTAGGAAAAATACATCTCGCACTGTTCTTGTTCCCCCAATTCTCTTTCCAGCACTCATAATAACGGTGCTCGGCATATAAGGGGTGACTCTCATCCTAGGCTGGAATCCGTGATGCGTCCATAGCGGAAGGCGATCCAAGCTGGATGTAAACTATCGGCCAGACTTTAGCGGCCTCTTGCAAGTATATAGTGACGATAAAAGTCGGTGTATAACTGAGCTTAATATGTGTTGCATCTCGCCCAACGTGGCAGAGACAGGTGTGGCGTTAAGGGGTGGCCACGTCCAATGTCGTGGGTCGCACATGAGAATGTACATAAATGGTTCGGAAGTTTAGAGGGGTATCGATGGAATCAATTCATAAATGCTGTCTTTACGACGGGAATCGTGTAGTGGTCAACACCGTCAGCTCGCTGCTGGACTTCGCACGCCAGCCTCGAGATTCGAAGGCGTAACCGCGGGGTTGGCGCCGGATGCCACAGGTCCTTGATTTTGGCGCTGAATTGCACCCATTCGAAACGCTGGGAATGCGTTCCGGAAATTCGACAACATGCCACCTTGTTGTGGCTGGACGCTTCTCGTCGGCGATGGCGTTGGCGCAGACGAGGGAGACACCGGGGCAGGGGCCGAGGGATGGCGTCTGAACCGACCGAAAATTCCGTCGCTAGTGCCAGTACCAGCCCGCGCGGTACGCTCAGAAGGCCGGTGGCTGTAAGAAGATTGGTTGATGACGGCGAGATCAACGGGTCTACCTGACCTTCCCATGCTGAGAAACGTGCGGGTTGGCCTATTGGGCATATTCATCCTGTTGCCCCGGTCAGACGGCAACGTGACGGTGATGACCCCCTGAGAGGTGCCATCGCCAGTTTCAGCAGCCGTAGGACGAGGCTTGGGTGTGTAATAATCGGCCTTGCACAGTGGGCAGCAGGCCCTCCGACTTGTCAGCCAAGGGTCAAGGCAAACCGCGTGGAAGGCATGGCCGCAAGTCAGGCCGCGCACGTCGTCATCATCCTCCAGTGAGTCGATACAAATTGCACAAGTATCGCCCGATGTGCCCATACACTCTGGTGGCAGTGCGGCATCAATGTGTTCGTCCTCTTCCTCGTCTTCATCATGGGATGCCCTGTTCGGATCCTTGGACAGGGTTGCCGACTCAGAAATGGTGGGCACTAAGTGGGCATCCGTGGAGGTCCGGGGTGCTGCAGGTACAGTGCTGCTGGACGTGCTCTCTTTTGTAACATGCTGTGGGGTTTGCTTTTCTGTAACCGCACCGATCGCGCTGGCCGTCGGCCGTTCCTCTGTTGATATGCGCTCCTTGGAAGGCAATTCAGGTGCTATGCCATCGGCGTCCCGGAGGCTGCCCGGGCGGCTGGGGGGTGCCGACACGCCGCCGCGGGTTGGGAGACCCTCCTGGGCACGGCTTGCGACCCAGTTCTTGTACTTGAGCATGGGGAACTTCTCGTTCACCTCGTCCATTGTCATTAGTTTCTTTTCACGCCGACGCCGGTGCGGCCGGGGCATGTTCTCCATATTGATCGGCTCGCCGTCCTCGGTCATGCGCATCTGGCGGCTCCGCGCATTGTACCTAAAGCAGTACTTCACCCCAACGATAATCCTGCGGCACACAATTAGACCGCTGGCCTTGTAGAATCTACGCAGCAGATCACCTATACTAACCAAAGGTTGGTGAAGACCACGCCAAAACCAAGAGCGACGAAGAACAGCAGCGGTGACGAGTTAGAGCCACCACCACCGCCGCCGCTCCCGCCGCTTCCGCTTCCGCCGCCCGGGGAAGGCCCGCCGGATGATCCAGGCCCATTTACCGTCGTGTCAGTCGTCGTTGGAGATGAAATGCTGCTCGTTGTCGAAAGTGTCGGGCTAGTCGACGCTGACAGCAACGATGTCGAAGTCGTACTCTCGCTGAGCGTATTCGTAAGGGTCTCGGTTGCCTGGCGGGCTACGAGCCGTACTCCCTCCAACACCGCGGGATTGAGGAACGTCATTTTGGCACTGTCGATAAATACCAGAGAGATTTGTTCAGTGGCGATGGGCGCGATTCACAGCAGTCGCTGGGGTTCCATCGGGCGATTGCTGCCGTGCTGCGCCTGGGCATCGACAGAATGGCTGCGTGCGGATTTCCGTGCTTGCACAGTGGGAAGGAAGACCAGAACCAAAAGAGAAAAAAGTAGACTGGCCAGAGAGCGACGACCTCGTCGGGTCGAGGCTTTTGTTATAAGTGAATCCCTGGGAAGGTCGGGAAACACTGGCAATGTCCGGCCAAAGCGGATAGTTGGGAGGGTGATGAGCTCAGATGTGGAGAAGGGACAGCGGCGAGAGGATGTAGAAGAGGGAGACAGAGGAGCGTAGGGGAATTTGTTAGAGCACTCCCTGGTCGGGGGTGGGAAGCGATGGCCTGGTCGGGGGTGTGTGGCCCAGCCCATTCTCGCCCGTCCAAGCGTCGCTTGCTTGCCAGGGGGGCGTATTCTGGACAAGGAGAGGGATCCCTTGCCAATTCAATCCGCCTGTTCCGGACTGGGCGGGAGGCTTGGAATTTGTGTCCAGCTTACTGCGACCGGCCGACTGCGACTGCGTACTCGCTCTTCGGCCCCAGAGTTCTTGACGGGTGCAGAACCATGGAATCAGTCGGCGTGGCCACCATTCACCCTCCATCCTAATGCATCTTTCTTTGAGAACCTGCGCTTGCTACTCACCAAGGCTGCCCGATGGGAACTAGTCGCCATCCACGGTCTGCTACTGGCGCTGGGGTGCAGAGGGTGAGACCACGCAGCCAATCAGGCCTGCCAGCATCAGCAAGGGAGCCAGAGTTGCTGGTCCGCACCGTCAGTTCTAGATTTCACATGAGGCTGTGGACCCATCTCCATGTTGAAGCAGGATCTTTCCTGGTTTTCTAGCTGAAACCTCACCGTGCTTCCCAGGCTGGTTCCGCAAAGTAGGGAGTCGGTCGCTGGCGTGACGTGCGCTGGCCCAACGCCGCATCTGGGAATTGCAGGAGACTTTTTGAACAACCTAAGCGCAAGCAGACTCGAGGTGTTCTGCCCTTACTCTGTGTTCCCTGCAGCTTTTTTTTGTCTGGGATTCTCACCACTGTCCCCCCAGGGCGCCAATACGGGCAAGCCGGCCTCGCTGCTATCTAGCAGCCCCGCGCCCCGTTTCAAAGGCGGAGGCTCTCCCGTTCCGGATCCCCCTGTCTTTGGTCACCCATCTTGGACGACCAGTGGCCCAGCACACCTTCAATTATGTGCCGCACGGCAAGAATGGTTGAATGCGCCCTTCCACACTTCCTGCCCGGAGATCTGACGGCGGGATTTGCATTTGAGATCGATAGGAGGTATTTTATCCTAGATTCATGCAAACTATTTGCGTGCCGGCAGCACCCAAATCAAGACTACTATCGATGTGACGGGCGGTTGATCCCTCGACATGCGGCGGCTAATAACTCTGTCCCCCCCACGTACCCTATTGTCGAAGTCCCTTTCAGTAGGAAGTGAGAAGGGATCTTAGGACCAGTAGCATGGTAATGGCAAATTCTCCGATCTCCGTTCAATCACGCCCTCCTTGGAGGAATCAATGCCAATCGCAAGTCGTCGAGCGACAACATATTGCTGACGGCACTTTGACATCCAACTTCCAAGTTTACCCAGCGATGGCCTAGACTGTAATCCGTAGCTCGTACTCAGCCACAAGTCGGCTCTTCGTCAGTCAAAGGCCCCCAAAAGGACCGAAACATTGCTAGCAACACGCAATTGACTACTTGTATGAAAGCGCCGTCGTCAGCAGCCCAGACGTCTGTGAGCGGCCTACCACCAAGAAATGGCGGCGCAGACCTGCGGTGCCACTTGTGTGACACGTGCTGAGATGTTGAAGATTACACGACGATGCGGGCTGGACGGCCAGCTATCCATTGCAAAGTGTTAGTCTCGTATCATGTTGTGGCAACGGGGGTATCAGCGGCCGGTCATAGGCCATCTTCCACAGGTGGGGATGTGTGGTTGGCCTGCTGCGAAGGTCTTGGGCCCCTCGAGTAGGTCGCGATGGTTTACTTTCGACGAACATTAACAAACGACGCGGCCCCATTGCTTCAAAAGTTCATCTCCACGGAGCACTACCTACACGGCACATCGCGCATAGGTGAGGCTGGCGGGATTCCCGGTGGACCGAGTTTAGCAACCAAGGCTTGTTTTCGGATGAACCGCGGTGCATCAAAATATTGATCTTCTGGCTGGAAAAAAGAGGCCGAGATCGACTTGGCACGGACACTGAATGGTATCGAAGGGCAGCTCCAAGAACGAGAGGCAAAGCCAAGGTGCGCCCCGCTCTGTCGCGACCCTGAAGGTCCGATCGTTCAGACCCCTGTTATGATTGGGGCGGCGGTTCGTTCTGCCTCGATCACTGATCAATTGTGATCTCGCTAGGGAAAACAGAAGACGACACTACACTACACGTACAAAACTGCTGTTCGAAGGCTCCATTGACAGCCGCTAGACGTTGTGCTCCAATGTTGCAAAAAGGGAGGTTGCAACATCAAGGTTGTGGCCCGCATCTGCATGTGCGCAGACGACTATCACACCTGTCACGCATTTTGTTCTTCATGCTGAACCAGCCGTGCCATCTTGTTGGCTGCCCGGCTCTCATAAGCCCCGCCTGATCGTTATGTCAAAGGATCAGCTTCACAAGTCTGGGATACGCCAATTTTTTGGGGGGCGGTTGCGCCCACACTTCTCGGGGCAGCTCGTCATGATAAGACGCTGCATACCTAGGTAGAGCTAATATACTTTACAGATGCACGACCTGATGCATCGTCCCATACACGACCAAAGGCGGGGAGTTGCTCGCCACCCTCAAACCTGCACAGTCATTTACCAAGCCCTTGGTGGTAGCTTTCGAGCTACTGTTGGATTAACCTGCATCGGGGTCTGGGATGCTCACCCAGCCCCCGATCAAGCGAAGATTCCTCGCGCAACAACTACTAAGATCGTGGCCCGAAGCAGCCGGGCCGGGTGGATTTCTGTGGGCTATCACGAACTCACCACGGCCACACCGTGACAAATACCTTGGTCGATTTTACAGCCCCAGCCCATTCGCGAGGTCCATAGCTATGCTAATAACCAAGAATCCGCCGCCAGCTGTCCTCGTGGGACTTGCGCCTCGTCAGGCGACTCAAGATAGGACAATGCGAGGGGTTCCGGGGATAGCTACGCGCTGCGGATTAAGGAGGAATGGGTGTGCCACCACCGATCCGGTACTGCGTATTCCCGTCCCGTCTAAGTCAATCGTGGAGTGCGCACTTCCCTCCAGGCCCCAACAGTAACGGCCCCACAACTCCCTCGTAAAGTAGTAGGCTTAGGCCGAAAGTATCAGCATGGTGTGCGTACCCGTGTTCAGACCGCCCTCTGTCTTCCACCTCGGAGCCTACGGCCAGCAGGTCGCGCGGTTGCGGGGGTTTTTCTCCCTCGATGGACAGGCATATCGTGGCTGCGTTGTCATCACGCCACTGCCCGCAGCTCTCACCATCACGGCTGCTTTATTCCAAACCCAGAGGGTGTTGTGGTGAACTTGTGCCATTATGGACACGCGCCGGGCCACCCAGCGTTGGCGAATGAGAACTATGCACGCTCCCGTGTGACCCGGGAGGCGGCTTGCTCAGTGCTCACCTCTCCCTCCGTCATGGCACTCTCAGCGCACCATCACATGTCACTGTCACCAATACTCCAGCGGGGTGGCAAGACCCTCCCTCATGCAATAGTTATCGGTAAGTACCGGCAGCCTCGGGAAGGACTCGTGGAATATCAAGTCAATCAACCCGCAGGAACCCAAGAACTCCACAGCATATCTGCGGTTGTCCCAACGGCAACAACCTCCGAGCACCCATGTAGGCTGTTAGTAAGGAACACCATGTCATCAATTCCGGCGGTTTGTTCTGTCGTCTATCAGACAGCGGCCCGTACTCTGCAGTGCCGATCCGCGGGCTGCTCTATCAGACTAACCTCAGTAACAGCATGTTGTTCTGTCAAAATAACAACAGCAGCAAGAATGAACCGGTCAGTTTTGCAGTATGTTATAGTCATCTTACGAAGTTGAAATCTCATCTCTGGCAGTATGGGAACTCGACGAGATATCATGCTTCGATGATGAGTACGGTCGTTGTAATACTCTGCTAACCCCGAGACAACTGCGGCTAATTTAAGATTTCTTGTGTTAATCGGGGCCGATTCGAAGATCTAAGTCCCATGAGTCTTGGAAGAGCAATATGTCCTCCACGTGGGGAAAGGTAGGCTAAGGCCCGGGTTATATAAAACATACAAGACCCCTTGACGGCTGCACCGAGCCTATTCTCATGACGCCGGGACAAACGGACATGGCTGTTGAGATAGGCTACATTTACGGAAAGATTAATACCATACTGGCTAGGTATTCAAGCTTATTTGAATATTCGCACACCGTCGGAACAAACCCAACGAATGTCAGTCTCAACTTCACTGCAGACCTTGTCCGCGATGGCAATGGCACAATTTACGCCACGAGTGCCAGGAACGATTAATTATAGTCAAGGAAAGTCGCCCCCCAGGGTGAGGATAGCAGGGAAAACCAGTGATGCAGCTACCCATTGGAGTTGAATTCAGGAGCCAGAACCTCCCGTGAAGAGCAAGGGAAGAGTCGCAACAAACAAACGCCCGAAAGTAACACAGTCCGATAGGTACACGTGTGTACTTGCCCAACATATTCTCATGCAGGCGGTGGAACCCACCACAAGAAACAAGTCCATCAAGCACCCGAGACAAAGCCAGGCCGACAGTAACAAAGCTTCACGGTTTTCGCACAAACCCTGCCCCTGACACTCGTCCTACCTGCAAAGACGCTTCATAGGCACTCCAAGGCAATGAAACAGTCGATTGCTCTATGTCTACTCACCGACCCCTAGAGTACATTTAGGGCTGGGATACAACTCCGATTATAATACACTGTGGGCTCGGCCGCCTCTCCTGTCTCCTCAACCACCTGCCCCCTTTAATTTACGACACCCGCTCTAGAACGTGTTTCTGGTCATGTCAGCCCTGATCCTGGCGTAGTCGAAGAGACCCTCGATACTGCCAACAGCACTGATGGCGATATCCTGGTCCCACAGTTTCCGGTTGGCAAAGTCCATTACGTCCTTCTCTGTGATAGCATCGATAGCGCGCTCAATCTCGCCGGGGCTCATGCGCCGCCCGGTGGTGACGATTTGGCGACCGATGTCCTCGGCGACAGCAGTGGTACCATCAAGCGATAGAAGAATCGACGCCTTGAGCTGCGCCTTGGCACGCTCGACCTCGGCCTCGGTGACATTGCTAGAGAGGCGGGTCCATTCGCGAAGAGCAAAGTGGACAAGGTCATCAACCTGGGTAAGCTTGTCGGTCACGAGGTAGATACCCCACAAACTAGAGACACATTACAGGTCAGCAAAGTGTACAGGCGAGCATCGAGGTCAGATTATTGGCATACCCAGTGTCGCTGTAGCTAGTTGAGAAGCTCATAAAGCTCGTGGCAAGATCGTTCTTGTGCACAAAGGCGCTGAGCTTGCTGCCAGTGTGGGGGGCATTGCCGAGGGCTTTGTCGTAGTTTCCGACGATAGCTTGGGTAACCAGGGCGGTGAAGTAATCATCGTCACTCCAGCTGACACCCTCGACGGCAATCGCGATGTTGGCAGTCGGGATAGTGTCGTCACGGATTCGAACATCGGAGCCGATGAAATCGGGCTTCTTCTTGGAAAGAAGATAGGCGCCAGTCTCAGTAGCCTTAGCCGGCAGGTTCGCGAAGTACTTGTCGGCCATCTCAACTAACTTGTCGTGGGGCACACCGCCAGCGCCAACCAGGACCATCCTGTCGGCAGAGTAGTTGTGCTTGATGTAGTTTGAGAGCTCGGTCCGGGTAATATCCTGAATGTTCTCGCGGGGGCCGAGAATTGTGCGACCAAGGGGCTGGTGCTGGAAGGCGGTAGCGTGCAGGTGGTCGAAGACCACTTCCTCCAGCTGCTTCTCTACCTCCTCCGACTCTCGCAAAATGACGCTCCGTTCCCTCTCAATTGCCGATTCCTCAAGCTTGGAGTTCTGGAGAATATCTTGAAGAATGTCGACACATTGGGGGACGTCCTCGTTCAAGGCCTTGGCGAAGTAGACGGTGTTCTCGCGCTATCCGTAGTGTTAGTTACCGAACGCACGCCGGGTGTGGATATCGGACGAACCGATGTGTAGGCGTTGAGATGGGCACCCATGTTCTCAATCTCAAGCTCCAATTGCTGCTGTGTACGCTTCTGGGTCCCCTAAACAGCAGTTAGCCAGCTGCGGCGCGTTTCGTGCTACAACTCGGCGACGGACCTTGAATGCAAGGTGCTCGAGAAAGTGTGCGGTGCCGTTCGTCTCCTCAGTCTCGGCTCTGGAGCCGGCATCGATCCATACGCCAACGGTCGAGGTCTGCGCGAAGGGCGAGTACTGGGTCGCAACCTAGAGGCACAAATTCGGTTAGATAGAGCCAATTGGGGGTTGGCGATGACGGGCGGCTCACAGTTAGGCCATTCTTGAGCGTTGTTGTCTCGGTCTTGATGGCGGGAGAGTGCGGTGTCGCAAGGCCTCGCCTGAATGGTAAAGAAAGACCTCCCGCGCGGCCTCGCAGGCCCTTCGAGAGGTTCAGAGCGAGTCTCCGGGACGCCATCATGCTGGATGGAGGGAGCGGCGGGAAGGTGGTGGAATGAGCGGTTTGAAGGGAAAGGTCGGCGGGAACCAAGCATTCAATCAAAAAAGCTGATGGTAGCTGATTTTGCCTCAGTTACAAGGCAAGCTCGGGAACGCCCGGGCCAATGCCGCTGGCAGCTTTGTCACGTGCTTTGATGTGTCAGCCAAAATTTGCCGGTCGGCGATTCGTTGGATAGCCCAGCCTCAATCAAGATCCCCGGCTGCGCTGGCTGGCGTGAAGGAAAAGCAAACCACCAACCCGACGTCCGCAGGCCTCATCGCCGCCTCAGAACGACAAGCGGATGCCGCAAAGAGAATACGCCGTACATCGCGTCACACGATTCTCTTGACGCGCATTCTCTGCGATATCGAGCCTTCCCGCTGTCGGCATCGCGTGCGCGTCGCATTCCAGCACCGACCGCACTTTCCTCCTCCGTCTCATCGCCCGCTGCCCTGAGTCTGAATCCGACTGCGCGACCCCGAGCCTTCGCCAACTCCGAGAAGGGATGGGTAGTCGCGAGACTCTCATCGAAAACCTCGCCTGAGACGCCGGTGAATGCGCCATTCTTTATCCCAGCAACTTCAACAAAGAAAAACCTGCCCCTCCGAAACGTCACTCTTCTGAACTTGCCGATGGTGACGACCACGAATGTGCCAACCACACCTCGCTTACCGACTTAAGGATTTGGTGACGTGCGCAAGGATCATACTTCAACGGGATCAAGGTCGTTGGGCTCTCGACTCTGTACACATTTTCGCGACGGCATTCGACGCACCGAAAGGGAGATTGGAGGGCCGCCACTAGAGTTCCCTTCATAGGGAGAAAGCTGAGAGCACAGCGAAGAGCCCGAGCGCTCAGCTGCCCGAGGCTTCAGCATGGAAACCCCAATACACAACGGCATACGTACCAACCACGACCGAGACTCATGGATCAACGGTGTCAACGGCGGATCGGTGAAGCGCGAGATCTCTCCAGACAAGGGGAAGGGTATTCTTGCTGACATGGCAAACGGCGGCAACGCCTCCATTATGGACGTGGATAGCGAGCCGCAAGGCGGTCCGGTTGGTGCCTTGACAACGGCACACTATTCAAGCATGGACGAACTTCCCGACGAGATACAGCACATCACGGCCGACATCTTACCCTTGAGTCTAATCCTCGCAAGGCTGGCGCAGTACAGCTATAAGGAATTCCAAGACCATATTCTGAACCTTGCGGCAAAGCCCTCACCCCAGACAACCGCCAACGGTAATGCCAGCTATCAGTCTACTGCACTTGAAGATGCCTCCCAAGAAAGCCTCGAGAAGAAGGTTGCGCTCTTGAAATTCACACAGGATCTGCACACGAGATGGGTTAAAGCTCTCGTAATTGCCGAGTGGAGCAAGAAAGCCGACAAGGTGTCCAAGCTCATTGATATCAGGACTCATCTTGCTATCAAGCTGGAGGAGTTTAACCAAGTTTTCTTCGACTTGGTCAACACGAAGCGACAGCTACACTGGGCTAAGGTGCCAAGTCCAGACCTGAAAACCGCCCTCGAGGTGTTAAGTTCCGGTGAGGTTTCTTGGATGCCCGAATTTGGGTATTTGGAGCCGCCGCCAATAATCCTGGACGAGAAAGAAGCTTGGGTCGATAACACCATGCTGAGTGTGCGCCTCAGTTTCGACGAATACGAGAAGATCCCGTTTGCCTTCAGAAACTACCGAATTGCCTCCGGGAGGGTCACATTCGAAGTCGAGGGGGAATTTGAGGTGGACCTGACCATTGGAGATGAAGATTTTGAAAAGCAGTTCTGGTTTATCGATGCCCGATTGCTCTTCACCCCGGCGCCGAAGGAGCTTCCGGAACCCTTGCGGATGGCCCTCGAAGCCAAGGTCAACGGGGTTTTAGCGGCCGACGGGCTATCTGGCTGCTACAGATATCTCCATGAGTTTGTGCTGACGCAGAAAATTACCGAGTTCTGCCGCCAGGCGGTGGATTTGAGCAGGGCGAGGTGGATAGACACTCTGAAAGTTGAGAGACTGAACCGAGCGATGTCGATACAGTACTGGGTCAACCGACCTCACTCCCAAGGTTCCAAGAGCTGGATCATTCTTGGGGTGAGCAGCGACAACGGCTCCGATCGGCTTTCGGATCCAAAATCTCCGAGTCACCTCACATTGCGATGGTTCAGAGACAACAAGGAAGTCAAGGACTTTGACATTACTTTTGACGTGAACGCGATATCTGCCGAAGATCTTTTGACTTCGGTCATTGCCAGACACGTGGAATTTCTGCTTGGCTCCATCTACAGCAAGCTCCTCACCAAGCCACGATTTGCCCAGAGGCATGCGAGACTTGCTCTTGAGGTATCTGAGGATGAACCTTCAGGTTCGTCTCTAAGAGTACAGCTGTTCGACACTGAAAACGCGACAATTCGAGTTGACAGCATGACGGGCTCCTTCACCATGCTTCCGGCTGCACCTCACATTGTGGAAGGGCAGAAGAGACTCAACTCTAGCCTTAACCCGGCAGAGGAGGGCCCGGCCGCACTGGAATGGCTCAGATCCTACTACACTGCCAAGGACATCAACAGCAGAGCGGGGAGTATTGGGTGGTCAATGACGCGGGCCCCCATCACGCCTGACGAACTCAAACACATGGTTCAATCGGTTACTCAGTCGAGGGAATCATACCACCCAATCTGGTTAAGAAGGGTTGGCTGGGCACCGCAATGGTTCGTGATAATGACTATGGGCTTGGGCGGGGATCAGTGGTGGCTGGTTGAAATGTAAGTCAAGCACTTTTCTTATGGCACGAGCAATGTGTTACTAACAATCATCCAGCTCTCCCCAACAGAACCATAAACCAGGGTCACAAGGTGGCACTCGAGTTAAAACGTTCACCCAGATACCTATGGCCTCGGCCCAGCTAAGCTTGACCGATCGTTTCTTCGAAAACTTGACAGTCTATGTGTCAGGGATGGTCTCACAGCTCACCGACCTCCGCGAACTTCATACTAAGAAGATGAGCTACAACTCCAAGCCTTCGGACGACTACAACTGTAATCTCCCTCCAGAGATCAGAATGCCAACAATATTCGTACGGTTGTCAGACATGCTCCGGCCCCGGAGTGGAGAGACAGGTTCAGGCTCTGCACCGTGGGCCAAGGACTTCGTACCGATCCACTTCCTAGGTGTACAGAGTCCTTCGGACGGCCAAAATGGCACCGCGGTACCGGCAGTATCGCGACCGGGCCATGACCCGCGGATTAAAATTATTGCGGAGGCTAGGCTCACGGTCACGAACAGGTCCAAATTTCAGCTTCTCAAAGGCAACGTCGATCACGATGTGGCCTTTGACCCCCGAATTGGCCAATTCTCCTTGCGGCTGCGCGCAGACATGGGCACCCCAGTCGTCACCTTACTCGCCTCCCGCATCCGTTCTCTGGAGCGGTTGGTCGACTTTGTCGAGGCTATCCGGCGAGCGGGCAAGGAGGTAGTTCCTGTGAGCGCTACCCTGCGCGAGGTTGTATTCACTTATAGCAACAACGGCGGAAAAGCTCACCCTGGCCCGACTGCCGCGGCTCTACCCAGTGCTCAACACCAAATACCGCGTGCATGGCGCGTACGGCTTGACATCGCTAACGATAAAGGGGTGGACATATCATTGGACAAGGGCAACCCGCACCTGCGGGTACTTGACTACCTGAAGGAAGCAGCCGACTCCCCCAGCTTCGAATCCCTGCCCTTATGGCTATTCTTTTCCCTGCCGCTCTTCCGCGGCATCGAGAAGATTGAGGACTCGTGGGCAAGCATCGCCGTCAAAAATGAGGGGCTCTTCCAAGCCTATCACAAGGGCCTCAATTGGACAACACTTCGTTTCACCCTGTCCCCACGTCGTGTGCTCAACCTGGATATCAGGTGGCAAGATAGGAAAGGCAAGAAGATATGGCACATCACTCGTCCGGAGCCTGCCGGAATTTCGGCCGACACCAACACGGCGGCTCTTCGCGGCCGTAGCGATGAGTTTGATCGAGCCTTACAGCAGAGTGTATGGTCTGCGCAGGGTGACGGGATTAAGGGTCTGGGCACCAGCGCTGCTGCTGACCCCGAAAAGGGTATCGAAACACTTCTTCAGCGGATCGACGCCTCCGTGAGGGCACTCGTCGGCACTCCGCCAGGCCCAGTACTACCTGGGGGCACCACTTCACAGGGGCTACCTGCTCCAGCGATAGGCCCTGCGATGTCACACCAAATACAACAGCAGCAGCAGCAGCTGGCATCGTCTGCTGCGGCGAGACACGCCCAGTCGCTCGCTCATCAGCGCCATCAGTTACTGCAACAGCAGCAGCAACAGCAACAGCAACAGCAACAGCAACAACAGCAACAGCAACAGCAACAGCAACAACAGCAGCAACAGCAACAACAGCAACAGCACCAAACCAACGGGCAGGTTCATCAGCGGGGTGGCGGCGGCGCTCCTTTGGGAAGCAACAGCAAAGCCCCCGTTGTGGTCGACTAGTTGTTGGATAGATGATAACACGACTGCCTCTATCCATCCTCCTCTCTGAGCGTGCTAGCGGGTGGGCAATGTGTTTGTATAAAATTTCCGTCTCTCTCTTTTATCACATCCACCACTTGTTTTTATCTTGGCAGGATGAAAAAAGGCAGGAAGGCACTACCAATTAAGTGTATCAATGATTTCGGGGTTCCGGCAGTCCATCTTCTTCTTTTTTCTCCTCCCTTCTCGCATGCCATAACGATAGACAGGGGATCATTGAGGGGAGGAGTTGGGCGCACGTTGCCGCTGTCAGTTGCGGCATGGGGTGGGAAGATGTCGTTGGTTTGGGCGAAGAGGGAGACTATCCACCGGGGGAGCATTGTGGTAAGGCGATCGCGCCGCATCTGGTGGGTAAAGCATAACTTTACATAGGTTAACTGGCATGATACCAAAAAGCGGAATTACAGTGGCATGATCGTTTTGATCAACTTTGCTTTTCTTGAGTTCTGTTCCTCATCGACGTGACGTGTTCATGATGTCCGACGATTCCTCACGATATACACATTCGCTCTGTCAGTATATATATATGAGGTAATTGGTATACAATGCAATTGTCACATACATGCAAGCAAGATCAAGTTCTATATACCCAACACATCATTACCAGTACACTAACTATCCTTGTGCTGGCCAATTACTCCTGGGCGCTAATGCTGGAATCGGCACGATACTTGCTAAATATCCCGTTGCTTCGCGGGCTTCATCCTTTAGATCTTGATTTTGCCTTTATCATCTCCAGCCGTCGACTCCTGATTCCTGCCACGCCTCTCGACTTTGCTCCAACAGCTCCCATAACCTCGGGATGTCTGCTTCTTTCCTTAAGCGTTTGCCCACCTGTTGCACCTTCTCATAGTCATTCCTCTGCTCTGCATCCTCTATCTCCTCCAATCCTTTTGCCAGCGCTTTTTCGACCGATTCTATGAGGGACATGAATTCATCCTGGCCTGACCATGCTTTGTTCACAGCCTTATCTGAATGCCTTTTCAGAAGCATTACCTCCATGTTCTTGACTGACCTAGTTTTGTGCAAAAAAGTACGCACGTTTCGAGAGCCAACTCCATCGAAGCGATCTTCGGGCCTGAAGAGTTCCTTCATGAAAGGCAGGACGATATGCTTCACGAAGGATGCCACGAGCGACGTCGGATCGTCTTGCTTCAAGTGTTGAACTGGGAAACGCATTGGCAAGCTGTCTTTGCGGACTGCCAGCCAATGGCGCTCGATAGCGAAGCGGTCAAGTCCCGTGTCGCCGACCGGGGACATGGCCTCGGTACGCTTGTTCGGGTAAAACCCTGCGGTGTAATAGGCAAGATCGCGACCGGCGCGTATGCTGCCCAATACTCCAGGCATCTGGTAAGACGGACCGGCAACGGCGAGTTTGCCAGCGAAGGCCTTCTGGAGCTCGCTTTTGGCGTTTGCCATACGGTCCCAGTGACCGACGTAATGCTGGGGAATACACTCTTTGCAGAGCTTGGTGCTCGCGACGGCGCGATCATTCTCGTGCTGTGGGATACCGAGGTGGCGTGTCACGACGGCTTTGGCCATCTCAATGGCATCCGCCGAGTCAGGGATAAACTCGGGTGAGAGGTCGTCCCAGTAGTGACCACCAAGCAGTACGGTGAGCTTAGTGCCTGGCACAGTGTCCGGGCTGTAGCCGGCAATGGCCTCGCGGTCCGAGTCGAACAGTACGCCGAGCGCAAACTCCGGGTTGAGCTCGTACTTGACGGTTTTGGGGATGAGATAGCCGAAGCCGTGGTGCGGGGCGTTGAGCATCGGGGTTGGATACCACAAGTTGACGGCTTGGATAGTTACGGCGTGGGCATCGGCCAGGCTAGGTAGCTTGTTGTCTGTGATAGACGCGAGCGTGCTGGCGTTGATGGTAGATATTACCTTTTCGAAGAGCTGAGGCCTCTCCACCTGCCGTTTGGAAACGATTGCCGGTACCCCTGTCGCGTGCATACGTATCGAAGTGACAGGTTCGTTTTTCTTGATCGTGACCATGGGATTATTCTCCAGTGCTGCCGCTATGGCATCGGTCAGGGTATTGAAGCCTGTTCTAAAGGACATATGGCCGTGGTCGATAGCATCCATTGTCCAACTTATGTCATATGAGTGCTGAGTTCCCTCGGTCATCATGACTGGCAAGTCGGCCTCCTCATTAGTCAAGGTCGTATACTCGTCTTGGGCAGAAGGGGGAACATTAGGCCTGTCGTGGATATGGTTGAAAGGATCTCGCCCGTCGCTCAGCTTCGACACATCTCCACCCCATATGCCGTGGATCATGGCAGATAACATATTGTCGACGACATCGGGCCGCCCGGTGATGTGGGAATAGTATGCGCCTAGCGACATCGAATCCCTCTGAGGGGCAAAAAAGGTCATCGGCCAGCGGCGATATCTCTCCCGTTCATGTCCTTCACAGACTGAGTCCCAAGACTTTTCTTGTGGAGCGGCCCTCCAGCCTTCAAAGAGAGCGTGTGGGAGGCCCTTTAACAGAGGCTCAGTCACCACGCGCTGCGCAAGCTCCAGCAGCCCCGTCGTTGGCGACGGCATCTCGACGACGTGGTCCGGAAAGTAAACAAAATTCTTCATGGGACTCTTCCGGTTGATACGCAGGACTTCTTTTTCAAGTCCGAGGGCAGAAATCTACGTTCCTTCGTCGTCAGTATCTGAGCGCGCCTGACAGCAGTGGGAGAAGTAGCGCACCATTTCGTAGAACACCATGTCGTCGAACTTCGGGGTGCCCTTGCGGGGAATCTGGATCATGCGGGCGCCCCTCTCGAACGAGACAGTGCCCTCCTTCCCATCGGGAGTGGTGACGGGGACCGTTTCTGTGTCAATCCATCCGCCGAGCCGGTCGCTGGCCTCAAAAACAGTTATTCTGGCATTGGGCATCCAGCGCGAAAGATACCAGGCCGTACTGAGTCCTGTCAAGCCGCCCCCCAACACAGCGATCGACCGTGGGTGTTTCCAGCCTGGGGGGTAGACGCTTCCTATCGGTGGCCATGGACTGTAGTCGCACGACACTGACATGAAGCGGACTGCTGACGATGCGCGCTTCACACATGCGCCGAGCCGCTTTGGCTGGGCTGTAAAGCGCGTGCCGATGCGGTACATGGCGGATATAGCTTATGGCATCTCCTATCGCGTCTTGCGATCGCTGTGAGAGGCCAATTGCCCTGGTTTGGAAGCAGATCCGGGATGGTGGAGCTCATGTGGCTTGAGAGGGGATGTTTTTGCGTCGTGAACCGGTGGTCAGAGCTTTTACGCATTTGCAGCCGAAAAGAACAGCACAAACTGGCAGGAACAACTCGAGGCAGAAAGCCCAATGACTTATGTCGGCTCTCAATTAGGAGATCAGCAACTAGGGTACATGAGTGTAATACCAAAGGATTCTCTACCGCTGATAACCAGATCGAACCGGGCATTTTTGTCGCCCGCCTGCCGCTTCCTGCATGCCTGGAACCCATCTACACAAAGCCAACGCCGAATCGGATTCCGATGTATGCTAATAGTTCCCCCATAACGCCGTAGTGGTCATCGAAGAAGGGCCCTTTTTGGTCCCTCTTTTCCTTCCAAGTCATATAGTACAGGACCGGTCTCCTCCCATGAACCCCCCTCAGATTCATCAAGCTTACACAAACATCTAAGAACGAGGTATTTCATCCACCCACCTCACTCCAGCCGCCACGCAAGCTCCCGTCTAGACAATCACCTCCGGCATCCCCTCGTCTACCATGTCGGACCCAGGGAGAACCAGTTCTTCCTGGCCGTCATCCTGAACAAATTTCCTCTCACTGACGTGTTCTTTGCCCTCGTCAGAAACCCAGACCTTGTCCTTGAAGACACCTCTTTGGCCCTCCTCATGTGTGAAAGGGCAAGTCCGGTTGGTGCAGGGGTTGAACTTGCAAGCCGTCTTGACATGCGTAAACTTGCAGTTCGGCACCTTGCATTCGCCACCGTTCCGGCACGGTGGCATGCTGGGATGTCGGAATGGGCAGTTGGGGTTGGCGCAGTTGGGGAAGAACTTGCAATCCATCTCGCCCTGGTGCGCGGCCTTGGTGGCAGGTGAAGGGTGGCGGCCAACACACTTGCGGTTCTTGCAAGCAGCCCCAAAGGAGCAGATGTCTTTAACATCGACCGTTACACCATGAGGTGCGGCAGGAGATTGATGGGCGAATTTGCAGTCCTTGTTCTGGCAACGAAGATTGAACTTGCAGACCGTGTCCTCGGGACTGGGCGGCTCGCGCTTTGTCTGCGACATATCAACATCCTCGCCCTGTGGTCCAGCCGTATCGGCCTGGATGGCATCCGAATGTTGACCCTGGTGCCCATGCCCGTTGTTCTGGTGATGGCCACCGCCGCGTCTGAAATTGTTTGGTCTGCTGGCACGGTCGAACAGAGACTTCCCGTGATGGCCCTGCCCATGTCTGTTGTTGGAGTTTGCCATCGAGCTCTGTTGTTGCATTAGGAGTTGTTGTTGCATTTGTTGCAGCATTTGGTTCTGCTGCTCCATCATCGCAAGGATATCTGGCGACATATAGGACCCACCCATGTTAGGAGGCATGCCATTCATTCCATTCATCGCGTTCATGCCGGGTGGCGCCATGGGCATGCCGTTCATACCAACTAGACCTGCCGCAACGCTTGCTGTGCGATTTGATGTTGTCCGTGGTTGTCTCCCAGTACCCATCCTCGGACCGGTGGGCGGGCCCCTAGAAATGCCGGATTGTCCACGGACGCGATGGAGAGGAGAATCGTGGCTTCGGTCCAAGGCGCGATTGATGTGGCCTACCAGGCGCTTCTCTCGACCGCCGCCGCGCATGCCACCAGCCCGCATGGCTTTCGGCCCGGTCGGTCTATGTACTGTTAGTGTTTTGTCAAGGGAAGGCTCAAGGCGTCGAACATACGCGTTTAGTTCGTTCGAGGGAGCATCCGTCATGGAATCGAGACTCGGATCAAAGCCTGCGTCCATTGCATCGTCCTCCGCCATCTCAACCGCGCCCTGTCCATTGGAGCCAACGGCATTCGAGGCCGCTAGCTGAGAGCTGAGGCCGTTCGCTTGTTCGATAAGCCACTGCGCGAAAGCCGGTGCAGTCTGATCCTCAGGGCCAAGCCCTAACAGGTCGCCGGAGATCTCGGAAACAATCTCATCCTGTGTCTTGCCGTTGTTGAGTAGGAGGATGAAGTACTCCGACATTGCAGAGACCTCGCTGCTTCCGCTGGCCCATCCTAGGTCGGCGATCTTATTTTGAATGGCCACATTAAGGGCATCCGCCAGAGGCGTGCCGATCACCAGTTCGGACATTGTGAGGAATCGAGAGCGCAGCGAGGGAAACAGCGTCGGTGTATCGTGATGCGGTGTTGGTATCACCTGTGGCAAAGAGGGATTTGCGATGGGCGAGTGTTGGGCGACAATGAATTTCGCTGAGGCGAGACCAGAAAGAGCCGAAGCCAAGGCGGAGCGATGGCTACGGGAACGCGACTGAGGCGTCTCGTGCGCGCGCGCGAGACTGTGTAGGGGCGCAATAGGTAGAGCAACGCCTACTGGAAATGAGGACCTCGGTTGGCGATGTGGGTGTCCTGCTTTGCGAAAGGAATGACTGTAGGTTGACTTCAGCTTGATGTTGGAGATTTTAAGATTGGCGCGACCCGTTCAGAAAACAAGAGCCTTGCTGTCGCTTGCTGAGGGGTGGCACGGACGCCTAACACCACGTGACTCATGATTACACACGCGCCTTGAGTGACATTCGAATTTCGAAGCTTTTGGAAGTTACAATTGAATTGTAGAAAAACAGTGTCGTTGAGGACTGGTGCCTTAGCAGAAAGCGAGCGACGGCCCTAGGCCACTAACCGCTACACCTCGCACCTTCGAAGCTCAAGCAGACCACAATACCTATCTCAAACCAACAAAGGAACCCCCCCCAAAGGTATGGTCCAAAGAAGCGCTCCTTCCTGCAGGCCGAGGTGAACGACCAGGTCCAGCGTCCCCGCATTGCTGCAACCATTCACCCTTTCTGCATTGGCATCATTGATATGGGGATGATTATTGTTGTCCGCACGCTCGAGGTGCCGGAGAGAAAGCAATGGATCGTAAATTCTGACTAACCTACGGACACCGACACAACTGACTGCCTGCGCACAATGTTGGAAACCAGCCACCTCGCCAAGCTGCCGTGACTCAACCCCGATGATAGTGTTCGGTGTGGTCTCGGATGGTTGCACGTCAACGAGCTAGAGGTAGAGTATAGAGTACCATCACCAGGATATGGGCATTTTTCAGCATGCGAAGTACCGCGTACGGAGCGACTCCTTGGGCAGCCCAAAGCAGCGTCCTTCCGGCTCCAGGTATTTAGCTGCAACCCTAGTGGCTTCCTCCCGTCAATCGGCCTTTTTGTGATTGGCTGCCCGTCGAAGCACCCCCCAGAAGGTGCTTCGCATTGAATCGACCGATTATTCATTTCAGACTGCTTGGCCAAGCTGTCACGATCAAAGTACGAGCAGCAAAGCGAAGCAAAGTGCAGAATATGCTGCTTGCGCTGCGCCTGCATTGGTGCTTCGTACGCTCCCCACTACTGCATGACCACACCAGGCAGCTCCGTTTGAACATCGCCAGCGAACCAAGCGAGCGTCTCAGCTTTTGTCAGTAGCACGCTTTGTCATACCCCCGCCACCGCCCAGTCGCCAGGTACAGGAGCACAACAGGCAGCAGAAATAGGCTCGGTAGGTATGAAGGGTCTCTCGCCGCAGCTAGGTTGTCGGGCCGCAAAAAGATCGCCTTCTGATGGCGCCCGGCTGGCAACTGGTTCCTCCCTGTGTATAACATCGACGGGATTCCTTCGACCCTGGCGTTGTATGGCCGCCACGCGCATAAAGCGTAATAGATGCAGTTAATATCCAGTAAAGGAATGCGCATGTTCCTCGCTGCACACACCTCGTTGCCACATGGAACCTGCTTTCTCATATCCCCAACTGGTAATGGGTTTCGGGACATTCCATTGCATGTGGCTCGTGTGCGCTTCGTCAATCTTGGGCGGCGCCGATCTGCTGGAGATCCAACCCACCCACCCTTGCAAGCTCTGCGCTCACCAGGTCGAGACAGGACTAGCCTGCCTTGACGTAACGTTGCGCCACCACCACTTCCAACCATCACCAAATTCGGATCAACAGTGGCTGTTCGCTCGCCAGGAGAGCCACGAGAACTGCGAGACTGCGAGACTGCGAGACTACGGGGTTTGTGCTGTGTGCGTTGTTGCGCTGTTCCAGCCTCGTTGAGCAAGTCGGCCGGAACCTGCGCACCGACCAGCCAACCGCACCGCACTATGCAGCTGCATGGCGGCGCAAACAGCTGTCCCGATCCCTTTGCTGACGATCAACTGTCGTCCGGTCTTCCCTGCGGCTTTCCAGTCCCAAGTCTCGCCGTGAAACCAGTTCCGGAGCTGGTCCGGGCTTGATTGGTTGCCCAGGCATCTGTCCATCCAAACCAGGCCAAACCAGGTCGGGGACTTAATATACGAATGGAACTTGGCCCTTGCCCAAAACCACCCGGAACGGAACCTGGACCGAACTTTTATAGAGCAGATCATCCGCGCCTTTTGTTCCGCGCCGTCCTCTGGCGCTCCCCTCCCCAACCCCCGCTGTCCCAACTTCTGCCAGCCAGGGCCTGTTCTTCCCGCTCTTCCATGGACGTGTTCTGGATCTCTTCCCTGAAGTAGCCTCGAGTCCGATCTGACGTCGGTCAACCCGCAGCTCCGAGGCTGCTGCTCCCTCACCACACCCGCACCATGTTTGCACCGCTGCTGTCCGTTCTTGCCGTCCTGCTCGCGGCGGCCCTGCAGCCCGTCTCGGCGATATGGCCGGCGCCCAAGAGCTACACCAAGGGCAGCTCGACCCTATTCCTGCATCAGAACATACAGATCACCTACAACGGTGAATTCGTACGCTGGTCCTTCTGCCCCGCCCGCGGCCCGGACCGTGATATTCTAACATCCCAGCAGCTGCCGTACACCTATGGATACTCTCCGCGGGGCCCCGCCAGCAAGGAGATTGTCCAGGCCGCCGTGTCCCGCGCATTGGGGTCCATCTTCTCTGACAAGTTCGTGCCATGGATGCTGCTGAACCGGGGCCAGCTGGCCAAGTTCGAACCCGACGTGTACAAAGGCCAGAAGTGGCTCAATAACTTCAAGATCGTCCAGACAGCCGAGGACAAGCCCAGCGCCTTCAAGCCACTGGCCGGTGAGGTCGACGAGTCCTACAACCTCACCGTCAGCGCTGATGGCGAGGTCAAGCTCGCTGCCGTCTCTTCAATCGGGATCCTCCGCGGACTTGAGACCTTCACGCAGCTGTTCTTCCAGCACTCGAGCGGCACCTTCTGGTACACGCCCTTTGCGCCGCTTTCGATAGAGGATGCCCCGAAATTCCCCCACCGCGGCGTCATGCTCGACACGGCGCGCCACTGGTTCCCCGTCTCGGACATCAAGCGCACCATCGACGCCATGGCCTGGAACAAGCTGAACCGGCTGCACCTCCACATCACAGACTCGCAGTCGTGGCCGCTCGAGATCCCTGCGCTGCCTGAGCTCGCGCAGAAGGGCGCCTACAACCCCGCGCAGATCTACTCGACCGCCGACATCGACGAGATCCAGCGCTACGGCATGTACCGCGGTGTCGAGGTGTACCTCGAGATCGACATGCCGGGCCACATTGGGTCGGTAGCCGAGTCACACCCGGAGCTGATCGTAGCGTACGACGCCCAGCCGTACTACTGGTTTTGCGCGCAACCCCCGTGCGGCGCCTTCAAGCTCAACAACACGGCCGTGGACGCCTTCCTCGACAAGCTGTTCGCCGACTTACTGCCGCGCCTGGCTCCCTACTCGGCCTACTTCCACACAGGAGGCGACGAGCTCAACGCCAACGATTCGATGCTCGACGAAGGCATCCGCGACAACCGGACAGAGGTGCTTCGGCCGCTGCTGCAGAAGTTTGTAGATGCTCAGCATAAGCGCGTGCGCGAGGCAGGTCTGACGCCCCTGACATGGGAGGAGATTCCGCTCGACTGGCACGTTAAAATCGGAAAGGACACGGTCGTGCAGACTTGGCTGGGCCCTGACTCTGTCAAGAACCTGACGGTCATGGGACACAAGGTCATTGACAGCAATCACGAGGCCTGGGTAAGTTTTGGCGTCCAACCTCCCCATCCCATCCTTGATATCCTCGGCGTGGGTACGTTACTAACCATTGCTGTAGTATCTCGACTGCGGACGAGGCCAATGGCTTACCTTTGCCAACGGCGAGGCTTTTGATACCTTTCAGCCCTTCAACGACTGGTGCGGACCAACCAAGAGCTGGCAGCTCATCTACTCGCACGACCCAACGGCAAATCTCACAGCTGCCGAGGCAAAGCTGGTGCTCGGCGGCGAGGTGGCCGTGTGGACTGAGACCATAGACCCTCAGACGCTCGACGGAATCATCTGGCCGCGTGCGAGCGCCGCGGGCGAGGTACTGTGGTCAGGCCGGACCGATGCCTCGGGCCAGAACCGCAGCCAAATCGACGCGCAGCCGCGTCTCGTGGAGATGCGCGAGCGTATGGTGGCCAGGGGCATACGAGCCGCCGCCATCACCCAGCAGTGGTGTAGCATGGCTGATAACAACAACGGTACAGCTTGCCAGCACGTGATCTATTGAAATTCGACTGTCCCATACCTTAAGGGAACAAAAAAACGTCTGATTGAAAGCGGAAAGGGGGGTTTCTTTTTGGAGTTTGCGGCGTGGGGCATTATGGCATCATGGGTCATTCATTGATTTGAGTCTAATTCTCTTGCTGCTAATACCGTGCATCTCGTTCGACTCACTGTACATATTTCCTTTTGTCAACGGGAAGATTAGCAGGGGTATCGTAGACCAGCGTATGTTTGTTAGTCAGAGGGACTGTTTACATTATTAATTATAAGTGTATGGAGAAGATCATAGGTCACTAGGAGGACTTGACCTCCAACTCAGTTAGTATCTAGGTAACCAGAACCAAACCTTTCAAGTTTGGTCTATGTCAACGGTATCCATAGATGATCATCCCGACAATGCGGGACTACGGGGCGCGTCGGGACTTCCAACCCACCGTGCCCACTTGAAATACGTCGTGCGCCAGAGGTTGGGGTTGAGCCATCGGGGTTTCGATGTCGCCGGGAGCCCGAATTGTCTCAATTACCAATTACGTACGGACCGCCGGTCGGAGGTGTCCTCTGCGATTTGCGAACGGGTCGAGTGGAATCTTGGCACTTGGTGGCCATCCATGGCAGTTCGACGCTAGCCCTGAATTCATTTTCAGGAATGTTTTTTTGACTGATCATTGAGGGAGGTCTAATACGGATCCGTATGCGGCTGTGGTTGGTCAATCCATGCCCATGCGCGGGAGAGGCGTTGCGAAATGCGGGGGAAGGCGTTGCAGCTCGGCTGCATGTGAAAGAACGTTTGCTTTTGTTTCCCTTTTTCCCCAAGTCCCCCAAATGAGCAGCACCAGCACGCAATATGGTCATGGCCAGATCGGGGAGGCGTCATCTGAGCCCTCCTTCCTATGAGATAGCGAATGGCGTTTTGACGTCTGGGTATTAGCGGCTCCTGTTCAAGACCACAGGTTTGCCGTGGTGGGTTGGTGGCATCCACTGATCTCTCACTACTGCATCTCTCCTCCGCTGGGAGGAGCAGCCAGAATCTAGGGGAAGCCGCTGGTGATGCGGGGATGTGGGCACCGAGTGCATGGGGTCCGCTCGGTGGGGTCGGCCCAGTGTAAGTCAAACGGGTCTGTGTTTCCCGACCGCGCCCCCGTTCCACCCCAGGTCGCTTTTTGCGGTTCAATATTTTGTGTATATCTTCCCAAACTCAGAGATAACGTTGTAATACCTACGTTTGTGTTGGATGAGGTCGAACGTGGCCCCCACATGCAAGACAGGGCTGGCGTCCCCTGGGATTTTGTGGCATGGCACCCTTGATCAGTTGATCTGGTTGTGGGCGATCTGGATTCAACCAACGGAGCCATTTTCTTTACGAACAATCTACCTGAGGAAATGCCGAGACTCGAACGTCGTGAAATGGCCTTCGCTTTCAAGACGGTGCAAGATCGTTAATCAGAAATGGCCGCTCAGGTAGCACCCGTCGTACCTTCCACGCCCTCGCACATTCTCAGGCAGAGTCGACTGATGACGGTTCGACAGAGCCAGACTTTTGTAGTGCTGGGCACCTTGGCCTGTGGAGAGCACATTCTCTGTGCGGGGTGCGGAATACCCTAGCAACTGAGGGGGAGGAGAAGATACCTCGGTATCTCAACGAAAACGGCCATGCAGCACACCTGAGTCGACTTTTCCAGGTTCCTTTTGCCATGCCAGCGCCCGGGACGATTGATCTCCCCAACGGAGCTCGCGTAAGATAGGTATTTACCGCCCATTGCGTGTTTATTCTATGTCGGGATAATTGTACGAGCCATCCAATTGCCGCATTCGCCTCACACAAACAATTTCTACGCGTGTATCCCGCGGCGTATGCACGTTGCTCGTCCCTCTTTTCTCGAAATATCATGCGGCTTAGCCCCACGGGGAGACAGGATGGTGTCCATCTCACCACCTCCAGTCTTAAAACCGGCCTGGGCCGATCGCTTCCCTGCCCATCTCCCCATCTTCCGGGCTAGTCGATGCTACGCTCGCTTGCCATGGGACTTCCATGCAGCTCCAGTCCACTCGGTTACGCCTGAGGGCACCTTCTGGTGATAAAGACTGCCCCCATCCTCTTCTTATACTGTGGGCTTCGTGTTTCCCTATTCAGACTTTCCTCGCCGCATACGACCTCATCTGTCACCCCTTCTCAGACCCTGCCTTTCCACAACAAACCTACCCTGGATTATTATTCCAGCGGCTCGGGATCCTCTCTGATGGAATAGAAAAAAAGGCCGGGCCCTCTCTACCTAACATTTTGTTCAGGCCACTCCTCCCTGTTTGCTTCTCGCCGCCCCAAGGATGGGTTTGATCGAGGAGCTGGTTGAGCATGCCTCGCTCGGGGGTGCTCTGCGCCTCCTCGCCTATCTTTTCGTGTGTTTCATTGTGTACGCAAGCCTTGAAATACTGTTGCAGAACTTCAAGCTGGCAAGACGGGGTCCACGGGGAAGCCGTATCCCGAGCACACTTCCGTTCGGTAGGGATTATTCTTCCAACTATCAAGTCCCAGCCTCTCGTGCTAACAGTAATGCAGGTCTCAGTGTCGTATACGGGACAATAAAAGCTGTCAAGGAACACAAGAACCTCGATAAGTGGCGACAGTTCATAGGCCCGCAGAACTCCTACACTGCCGAAACTCGCATCATTATGAGACGCCTTATCCTTACCGCCCACCCCGAAAACATCAAGGCCATCCTGGCCACCCAGTTCAATGACTACGGCAAGGGAAAGCCATTCCACAAGGAATGGAAGCCCTTCCTGGGCGACAGCATCTTTACTACGGACGGGGACCTGTGGCACGGCAGTCGTCAACTCATTCGTCCCCAGTTCATCAAGGATCGTGTAAGTGATCTGAACACATTTGAGGCCCACATGAAGATACTATTCCGTGCCATTGCCAACGGAGGAGCTCTGAACGGCGAGGATCAACATGTCGACATTGCTGCGGGCAACGGGAGACCCGTGGATATCAGCGACCTCTTCTTCCGCTTCACACTGGATTCGGCAACCGACTTTTTGCTAGGCAGTGATGTCAAGTCTCTTACTACACCTGTGAACGAATTCGCCCATGCGTTCGGTGAGGCACAGCGAATCCAGAACCTCATTTCTCGTGCCGGTCCCTTGACCCCCTTCTTCCCCCGAGGTGCCTTCAGGGGGCACATGAAAGTCATCAACAAATTCATCGACCAGTACATCGACCTCGCCCTTGAACTGAAGCCAGAGGAGCTCGAATCCAAGTCAAAGAGCGACACTGGCTATACTTTCCTCCACGCCCTCGCCGGCTTTACCCGTGACCGAAAAGTCCTCCACGATCAACTCATCGCCGTCCTCCTCGCCGGCCGCGATACAACGGCATCGACGCTTTCCTGGGCAATCTACGAGCTGGCCCGCCACCCCGAGGCCGTCAAGAAACTTCGAGAGGAGATCCTCAATGTCGTTGGTCCCGACCGTGCCCCAACATACGAGCACCTAAAGGGCATGAAATACCTCCAGAACGTCATGAACGAGACCCTCCGCCTGTACCCTTCTGTCCCCTTCAACGTCCGCCTCGCCCTCAAGGACACCACCCTCCCCTTCGGCGGCGGGCCCGACGGGTCCCAACCTCTCCACGTCCTCAAGGATACCCCTATCGGCTACAGCACCCTCCTCATGCAGCGCCGAGCCGATCTCTACCCACCGGTCAGCCCCACATTCCCCGACGTCGAGGTCTTCTCGCCCGACCGTTGGTTTCACTGGCAGCCGAAGCCATGGCAGTATATTCCCTTCAACGGCGGACCGCGCATCTGCATCGGCCAGCAGTTTGCCCTCACTGAGATGGGGTATGTGCTCACAAGACTATTCCAGAAGTATGAGCGTGTCGATAGTTTGATGGGCCCCGTAGACGGCGGGAACCCGACGCTGAAGGCCGAGATTGTGCTCTCGCCGGGAGATGGTGTCAAGGTGGCATTTTGGGAGGCAAGGAGGGGAGATACGAAGAACTGAGGATTGGATATATTGAGCGTGAATAAGGGCTTTGCTTTTGTGTGGGTTATGCAGTCGCCGTCCCCTGGTTGGATAGGAATGATGATACCTTTGTATATACCTGTAGCTCGCAAGTTGAGCGAGCTGCAATCGAATTTCTCACATATAATTGAAGTTAGTTTTCAACTGAAATGGAGACTTAACGGCGCGGAAACTACCACGCTAGCTGCTTGGTCAAGCCAGATTCTGGTTATCCGAGAAATACTTCTTTGACTCCTATCTACATGTAGGTACTGTGCTTTTGAAAAATGTTGTGTATTTTGGTTTCGCATTTACCCCTTTCATGAGTATTTCTCCGCTCCTGCTCAAAATCCCCAAACCTATGCCAAAAGTAATATACGTCTTGAGATATCAACCAACTTGAGTATATATAATAAGATAGATGTCTGGGGGTACAATACAAACTCGTGGTGCCCCCCTTTATTTTTATTCAAGCCATGCCGTAACTCTCCCGAATCGCCATTCCTAATCTTTTGATAGCCTCGGCCATGTTCTCCGGCGTCGCTGCCGCAAATGTCGCCCGAAAGAACATGCCGCTCGGCGGCTTGTTGTGCTCCGCGCGGAACCAGGAGCCCCGACCGACGAGGACACCACCTTCGATACACCGGTTGAAGATCTCCTCTTCGAGGTCTAGGATTGACCGCGAGGGAAACGCTGGGTGGAGGGTATGGTCTACTTTGAGCCAGTGCTGTGGTACTGTTAGTTTTTCATCTGTGGGCTGTGGGGATGGAGAACGATGTCGGTACAGGGATTGGGGCGACGAAAGGGGGAAGGGGGACGTACAAACATGCCCGCCTGCGGTGCATCCCAACTGACCACCTCTTTGGGGAGATGCGTCTCGCATGCGTCCATCATGACGTTCCGGCGCTTGGTGTACTCGCCGCGCAAGTGCATGAGCCATTGGAGGTAGCCTTCGTGGCCCCACGTTGAGTCGAGGAGCTTGTGGAGAATCACTTGGGAGATACCGCTCGGTCCTTGGTTACATACTTCGGCGTGGCGGATATATCGCTCGATGATTTGCTCCGAAGCGGTCACCCAGCCGAGACGGGAGCCGGGGACAACAACCTTGGAGAAGGAGTCCATGCGAAGAACACGCCCGTCGACGTCCATGCTGAGAAGGGTGGGGATCAGGGAGTCGAGGAAGGCTGAAGTGTCCGGATAGGTTGGAGGGGGAGGTTGAGGATTTGCGCCGGGGAGGTATGGTGGCATTTGGAGGAAGTAGTACGGTTCGTCCTCGAGAATAAAAACGTCGTGCTTGCTTGCTACGGCGTAGATATCCCGCCGGCGTTGTTCGCCTTGGGTTGCGCCTGTTGGGTTCTGTCCAGAGGGGACGGTATAGAGTACGTGGGGTTTTCTTGCGCCGCCGCGTTGCGAGGGATCCCAGTGGGTCAGGAGCTCATCCATCTTTTCTGGGAGGAGTCCTTGCCTGTCCATCTCGACGCCGAATACCTTGACGCCGAGTGGCATGGCCGTTTCGACAGCGGTAGAAAAGCTATACTCCTCCGTCAGAATAGAGTCGTTCCTATTCTTGTCACAAAGCATGCGGAGGGACTGCTCCAGTGCTGCAGTACTACCGACTGTCAGACACGACCGCCAGTCAGCGTAAGGGGGGTCGCAGACGAGCTCGGTGTGCTCGGCAACAAAGCGGTTCATCTGGGCGGAGCCATTGGCCTGGCCGTAGTTAAGAGACGTAGCGAGGTCGTACTCAGCGAGGTGCTGAGAAGCAGCGGCATCGTACTTGCCAATGTGCAAGTCCACGCCGCTTTCACGAGTGGCCGCCTCGGAGAAGTTCGGTGCGGCCGGGACGCGCATGGAGATTGAATCCAAGGGGAAATACTCAGCACAAGGCAGCCCACCGCCAAGAGAAATGAGGCCCGGCTTCTTGAGGTACTTGGCCGCCTGCTTGAGAACGCACGGCTCGCGGACGGCCGACTCAGGGGAAAGGTGGTCTGGCGCATGTCAGTCAGGGACATGGTTCTTCATCCCCCAAAAAGGGGAATCAAAACTTACGGTCCCACCGCTTAGCTTTGGGCTTTCCCGCCGACTACTCCACGCAATAATCAGCACCCCATCCCTTAGAGCCCTTTGAACCGACGAGTCCCCCTCCGTCCCAAACAAAGGGGTATCACAGGGTTAGGGTTGTACTTACAGGTCCTTTGAACATATCCGTATCGCTATACGCTGCCGTGCCAGCCACCAACCTGCCTGCCTTGACACGTCTCTCCGCAATATCCGCGACCGAGACAGTCCGCCTTCGGCTCGGCGGCGGCGCAGGTTCAGCAGCAGCCGCACCGACCGGCAGCTTTGTCGTTTTCGCCGCGGTCCCCAGTGCTTCCGAATAGGCATCTCCCGACTTGGCATGAAATCCCGCGGCGGCGCTGGACGCCCCCACGGACCTGTCAAATGCGACGGCGGGGGTTGGCCGGAGCGGGAGGATTGCCGTTCGGAGCGCGGCAGCGTGGACCCCGCGGCGCCCGGAGGCGGTGGAGACAGCTCTCCGCATTTTAGGGTTGGTAGGGACGTTTGAGCTCTCGAAACTCTAGAACAAAGAGGGAGGAAGCACACCGTCAATCTTCTGGATTATCAGCCACATGCGAAAGTGTATTCAAGGGAATTGACTGGAATATAGGAGCGGTGGGATGTATCGTGAAAGGCCAAAGGTTATCAGCTCGACTTGTTTGATAAAGTCATATCGCACCCCTGGGTTGATAACCAATTCAGGGGCCGATGGCGGGGCTCCTGCGCTCTGACCCCTACCCGCATGTAGCCGTTGTTAGCCTGGCTGGCTCTGTATATCCAGGCGCGCCAGCAACTGTAATCGGCCTTGTGACCGCCATTCCTGAGCGCCGATGTACGTAATGGCAAGCAGTTGGGACTTGGAGATTAGTCGACGTGAGATCGTGACGGTCTATTTTCGCCTATTTATAATGCCGTTCATCAGGTACGAAGGCTCGGACTAAAAGAAAGGGTCCTTACAGTTCCACCACAGGGTCGTGTGAGGATTCCAAGATCGTGTTTTCGCACGGAGATGAGACCCTTTCTTTTGGCCCGAGCCTTCGTATGTACATGCATGTTCAGTAGTCACGTCCAAGAGACCTGTCAGTGGCCCCGTTTCTTCGCTGATGTTCCGTTGCCGTGTTGAATGATCAAAGCGTGTCGCCAGTGTAGGCTGACACTCCAAACAACTCTTCAGCCCGTTCTATATATCCCTTATACGTCAAGAAAAGCAACGTATTTTGTTTCGGCATACCATCCACCCAAAGAAATTAAACGCCTCTTCCTTCTCGTGCGACGCCTTCAAAAATGCGTCCAGTGCCAAATATGTTTTCATGGGATTGCTCCCGGCCTGTGTGTGTTTCGACTCGAAAAAGACGCAAAGAGTGAGATTTGGACATCTCCCGAATGCATGTTTCGCCGTGGACTAGGTGTCACGTGTGCTCGCTGAGAATGAGCCCTTCGTGGGAATAGGCCGTGCGAGAGAGTGTCGTGCTTACGTCTGTAGACGTACAGGACGATAAGGATTGAAGCCTGGAGTTGCGACGCATCGTGGAGAGACACGTTGATGCGGGCCAATGGTGAGGCTAATCCTCGTCCTGGATGCCGAGAGGTGTGAGGCGCATCCCAGACGGACTGATCCCGTAGAAAAGTGGTCTCGGATGTCAGTGGTATCGAAGAAATCATGCTCAGCGGTGGTCAAGGGCCAAGGTGCCGGACTTGATTATGGCCGAGGGGCTCTCGACGTGATGCTAAATGTATCGTGTAATGAAGGAGAAGCGAGCCAGCACGTGGTGTACATGGATTGTATGTGGATGTTATTCCATGATCAGGGGCCCGCCTCTGTATCTATGGCCGAATTATGTCATGTTTGTAGTATCCAGGAACCGCGCTGTGTCATTGCCGTCCCATCAGGGGATCGTCCGACTTCATAGACGGTCCTTCTGAGATTAAATCCGTAGCTAGGTTATCGTGGGCATTTCCTTGTCCGTAAACCTCGGCTTGGGATTGTTCTGGTGCGAAATACCCTGGCTGGATGTTCCTGTCTGGGAAAAAAGAGCGAGTATCAGAATCCCAGTCCGACTGGAATCGGCCTGATCCGTCAGAGAGTGAAATATCTGACTCATATGTCCGGTGTGGGTAATGTGGCGGAGGGCCTTGAAGACCATGGAGTAAAGCGTCAAGGCCATTCAAATCGCCAAGCAGGCCGCCGGCTTGTTGGTCGGACAGAGCTCTCATCTGTGTCGAACGGTAACTCCACGTGCCAATAGAGATGTCCGACGGCCCGTCTTCCAACGAAGCTGCTGGAGGTTGCCGGTCCATGAACCGCTTATAGATCTCGTGAATTGCCACCGTAAAAAGGCTTGAAGACGCAATAAAGAGTGGCAGCCATGGAATGAGCTCTGTCCGGGGCGAGCCGGGAGGCAAGACGGCCAACAGTAAAATAAAAAGGGCCAAAGGTGCAGTAAACGGACCAAACCTGGGGACAGTTGGTAAATGTTTTCGGTTACAAGGTGCAAGAACTTACTGAATGAATGGCTCAATGTGGAGAGCGTGGAAGGCCAGCGCAGTGATTATGAAAATAGAGAGCGTCCTGGCTTCAGGTCAGCGTGATACACGAACTTAAGTGCTGGAATTTACTCACGCGCAGCGAAACCACAGAGCTTCCACATTCGCCAATGGAAAGAGAACAGCAGTTTCAACCATGCACCCACATGCAAACACCTTGGTCACCTGGCACAGCTGTCCACCGCGCGTTTCGAGACGCCGGTGGGAGGTCAACAGAATCTCGATGTGGTTCATAGCGAAAGAACAGCGTGCGATAAAAGTCCAGGGTGCGGCTGGCTGACAGACTGAAATGATCGGTTGCCTTGGTCGCCTAAGACCTCTGCGAAGGAGGGAAAGATGCAGTTGCGGGACGCTGATCAGCTCTAGTCAAGGATTATTTTGCCATTTGTGAGGTTGATGTTAGTGGAGGGGAGGAAAGTCGAAAACAGATAGATATGACGGGATTATAAAGCCGGGGGAGCGGACCCGGATAGCTGCAGCTATCTCAGCTCGCAGTATTCGTCAGTTCTTCAAGCAGCAGCTCTAGCATTTGAGTCCGGCGCGCAGTGAGAGGGGAAGCGGCACAGCCCCCCCTTGCGGGGAAGGTACGATGCGGGGGCTCGACTGCGTGTCCAGAGAGATAAGTGTGTGACGGCATGAAAGAGCCAGGCGTAAAGGCCAGAATGGGAGCTGAAGTGGTTCGCAATGGTGAGCGGTGGGCTGCCTCTGATGAGGCTCCCGAGAAGCGTTGAGACGGGATTGGCTGGGGATTTGCTGCATTCTCGGTGAGAGTCGTCAGCCCTGCAAGCAGCCTTGGCCCTGCCAGGCAGCTCTCCATGCCCAACCAGTTGCCTTGGGTGTCAACGCATGAGCCATGGCACAACCCTGGCGATTTCGGCCGCCGACTTCAGAACCTGACCGGGCCTAGATGCATGTGGATGATTTCGATTCGGGCGTTGTGGAACGTGCATTGCCCGACAGGTTTGTGTCTCATCAGGCAATCCGAAAGGGGCTCATGATCTATCTGGTCAGCATGCTATAACCCGGCTCTCTTCACCCGTGAGTTTGAAGCATGTATGTGTATATAGCTTTGATTCCGCCATACAGGAGAGTTGAGGCTCTCGGTAGAGTGTTCCGACCGTCCCTTCGCTGAGCCTCCGGACCGAGGCCGCCTTCCGTCGCCAACACATCCAGTTCCAATGAGCTTGTTGCGATGCACCTTACACCAGAAGCTCCAAGAGGCGTCCCGACCCCCGAGGGCCTGCGGCTGGGTTCCGGAGAGTCTAGAAATCGGCATCGGCGCCGTCTGCAGTGTTGTGACTTGGCGGTTCACCATACAAAGTGAATCGACACAGTATCCTGCGAGTGTTTGTGGCAGCTTATCCATAACTTGCCTGAGGATATAGGTGCTAACTTCACTTCCCGAGGCGCAGTCTCATCAGGGGCAGTATGTCGTGGCAAAGGGTCTTCTTGCCAGCGACATTCTCCTGAATCCACCAGCGGAGCTCATGCTAGTTTCGTGTTTGGTATTCGGCTGCTGTGTATCGTCGTTTGTCCACCGGCGACAGAACCAGGACGTGTTCCAATTTGGGGTCTACACCGTGTTCATCATCGCAGCTGTCGTCTGTGGATATGGCCTTGAAGCCAGCACCAACTTGATCCTGCTTGGATATACGCCGTGGGCAATGTGTGCAGCTATGGCCACTAGCCTCTACGGCCACGCTCTTTATAGACGACAGAGGACAACCCGTTCTGGGAAACGTTTCAGGGATGACGAGAAAGCCTTGCTTCTCGTGTGAGCCGTGAAGAAGAAGAGAAGCCAACTTCATGATCGAGTAAAGGGGCTGGAGCACATCGGGCTCCGTGTGAAGGATTGCTCAGGAAATACGTTTTGCTATCCGCAACAGGTGATGCGGATGGCGTCCTCAGGATGACTGTACCTAGTATTATGAGGTTTTCATTGAAGGTTGAAAACCAAAATGGCTTAACTTGTTAAAAAACAGTCATGGATTTCTCTCTTTGAAGATCGGAAACAGCAGCGCGATACAATCTTACGGGCTCATCCACCCCTTTTTCTAATAGAGGTCTCTTCCAATCACCCGCAGCTCTCAATACTTAGGTACTGAAGCTTTAGCCAGAAAAGGAGTTCCTGGAAGAGCACAGTTCGAAAAAAAAGATTAGGTTATGCTCGGGGCCACCAACTGGAGACTTCTCCATTTACCACCCATCGTGGGGGCCGGAAGACTGATGCGTTTCCTTGCTGTTGGACTTCCGCCTGGGCAGTTCAATACCGGATATTGTTGTTCTTGTTGTTGAATTAGGGGACAACCGGCATATCCCAGGAAAACCTGTGAGCCTCTTGACCATCTCGGCGGTCGTGGCTGTGTTGCGTCGAACAAAGCAAACCGAGGAAGTGCTGGATGATGTCGATGTCATGGGTATGAACCCTGAAGTGGGCTGGCGGATTGCTCTGCTGGCATGGGCCAGGCACCAGCCTCTCAAATCCACGCTTGGCGTATTGCGCCAAGGGTTATCGGCGGCGAAATGCTGTGGCTGATTGGCCCCAACGCATCTCGGGGCAACCAACCAACCTCCTGCAAATCAACAAACGCTGTGGACTCAGCTCGTACCAGATCACTGGTCTGGCGCCTTTCCAGGTGGTCCCAGCAAGCCGACCCTGGTTGATGACGAACGTTACTATTGTCTTCGGGTATGTCTTATTTTTATCGCGGGGGTTGGTCTTCATGGTTTGCCTGGCTTGTAGCGGATCGTATTTAGCCCATAAAGCCGAAGCGTTGGCTTCCATGCAGCTTCCCGATCGCCTCATTGCTCCTCCCTTCGTGATTCACAGAGGTTTCATTGTATATTACCTATCGAGAAGTACCGAATTCAGTTATTTCTCCCGCCATAATCCCACCTACACCCTCAGATACCCGGATTGCTTCTGCTCTGCCGCTGCCCTGCATCGGTGCACCACAACGGACCTAGCTATCGTTATCGGCCCCTATCACGTCCTATTTCTGAATTGACGTCGATAACTGCAGACACCTGCCCGTGCGGCTCGTCTTCTTGTTCCACCAGGTCGGACAATCCGGCAGGCCAAGGGGACGACCTAGAAATGGCACCCACGATGCGATGGAAAGCTGTAGGGACAACAGCCATTGCGTTGCTGAGCAGCGTGGCATCTGGGCAAACATGGTCAGCATGTAACCCGCTCCTGTCCAGTAAGGAACCCCTTCGTACCCGAACAGTGCCAGGGAGCTAACATCGCCCTCCAGCAACGTGCCCTGCGGACCCGGCATTAGGGATGACCATCAACGTCGACTTCTCCAAGGGGCAGGTCAACTCGTTTGCTGCAACTGGAGGATCCCCAACCTACGGTGATGGGGGTGTCTCTTTTACGGTCGCCAAGAGCGGTGACGCCCCTCAGCTCAACAGCCTCTTCTATATCATGTTCGGGCGCGTCGAAGTGACCATGAAGGCGGCGCCAGGCAACGGAATCGTTAGCTCGCTCGTGCTGCAGTCTGACGACCTGGACGAGATCGACTTGGAGTGGCTGGGTGCCGACTCAGGTACGGTGCAAACGAATTACTTCAGCAAGGGGCAAACGACCACGTATAACCGCGGACAGTTCAACCCCGCACCCAACAATCAGCAAGAGTACATCACTTATACCATTGACTGGACCACGGAGCGTATCATTTGGTATGTCGGTGGCACAGCCGTGAGAACGCAGACCATGAGCGACGCGGCTGGGCAATACCCACAGTCGCCCATGCAAGTCAAGTTTGGCTCTTGGTCCGGTGGCGACCCGGCAAATGCCCCCGGCACCATCGAATGGGCCCACGGGCCAACAGATTACTCAAAGGGGCCGTTCACCATGCTAGTAAAATCCGCCCTTGTGTCGGATTACTCGACCGGCAAGTCATATACCTACAGCGATGCATCGGGCACCTGGCAGTCTATCAAGTCTGAAGGAGGCGAAATCAACGGGAATCTGGGCAAGGCCGGACAACTGACTGTCACCGCTACTGCCGCTGCGGCCACCGGTTCCTCCCCTTCCATTCCCGCTGGCGGCATAGGAAAGGGTTCGACGTCTACTCAGACTGGCTGGCCGTGGACAGGAACGGGCACATCGAAGCCGAATCCTGTTCCCGATGGATGGATTATTACGCCAGAGGGGAAAATAGTTCCCTCCATCTCGAGTTCAGTCAGTAAGTGGCATCCACGTGAATCTATGGCGTTGAAGTAGAAAACGCTGACCTTTGGTTTAGAAGCCCCGCACCCGTTCCTCCTCGTCGGCCCTCTTCTAGCCGGAATCATTATTATGGCCGGACGGCGGTGGCCCTGAGTTCAGCCTGACGACGAATACCTAATAATGGTTGGGAGGATTGCTACAATCCCCTCGGCGACACCTCGCTCCGGCACTTCGAGATTTGCTGAGCGATGAAGAAGGGTCATTCAGAGATGACATCTGAAACTCGTTGCAACATAAAATTTGCTATCCAGGCCACCGTCATACTCGACCAGGCCATCGGTAACTGATACGACAACGCAAATACGTGCATCTGTTCCGACATCACGAAAACCAGGTTTTGGAACATGGTGAATATGAGCGCTAGAAGGGTAATGAGTGGGGGATCTGCTCCGGGAGATCCTATGAAGACCGATAGAGAGAGGCATGGCTAGCGATCTCCAATCCCCTTGGCACGCCTACACTGGCCTGTCGAAAAATGCAGCAAAGATCAATTTCGCGACAACTGTTGCCAGGCAGCACAGCTACACAAAGTGTATGAATACAGGCTGGAGGCGTCAAAGATGGCCTGGATACGCGCTGTGGTGAGAAGTTTGGGACCGAAAAATGAACATAAACAAACACGCGCAAGACTGTCCTTGGTAAAATAATGATTGAGACTAGAATATGGATGGATGAGCTGGGAAGGTTTGATAAGATAGACAGAGATCGGCGATTCATGGATGTTTATGACGTGTCCGTTGGCTTAATGTGTTAGATATATATGCTGCAATAGCAAAAACTAGAGTAATTGAGGAGTAAAATAATATCAACAAAGCAGCGTGAGAGTGCCAAAGAATGTAGTTGTTCCACATCAACTCCAGGGTCAGCCATGTTTCCTCGTGTCACAGGGGTTTCCATAGGTAGAGTGTGATAGTTTTATTTTATATTTTCGTCTAACTCGAGGCTCCCAAAAAGACCACGCAGCTTTCTGGTGTTTTATAAAGCTGTGGGTTTACTTCCGTCGGGTCCCACTAGAGATCGTCCGACTCTCTCCTTCGACGGTCTCAGTCCAACGCCCTCCTTCCATCGCCCTTCTGGGTGATGAGCCTCGATTTGTAGTCGAGTCCGTGGCGGAATGATCCCGAGGAGTAAAAATCATCGTGCCCATGTTCTCTATGAACCTCTGGCTGTTGATGCATCAGCGCTGTCCATGCCTTCAGCGCCCCGCGAGCCCCAAAATGTTGTGAGGGCGACCGAGTGTAAATGCAAACGAAACAAACGCTTGGTCTATTTACAGTAACCTGGATGAGTGTCTGGCGGTTGCATCCTAAATAAGATTGCCAGAATATCCCAAATCCGTAAAACCCAAGTCAAAGTAAAAGCAGAGCGACGCTGGTCATGACTTCGGCATGTTGACTAGAACTCCCAAGTAGAGTCGTCGCCAACGGACTCAATGGCCCACTTGAACTTGTCGCGCAACGTTTTGGAGAAGAACTTTTCGATGGGTACTTCAGCCTTTGCAGCAAAGACGACGGTGAGTCGTGGATCGATGTAGTTCTGTGAATAGGGTTAGCGAGCTATTCTCACGTGGCACGGGCGTGAGGAAACCTAGGGCCACTTACGATCTTGGATGTGCCAAGGGCAACCTCCTTGTTGCCCTCGCGGTCAGCTGACTGCAGCTCGAGATTCCTGATGCGGTCGTTGATCTTTTCGACTTGAGCGTCAAACTTATCGACCGTGGGACCTTTGCCCTCGGCCTCTACCTTCTTGGACTTGTTTTCCTTCTTAAACTTCGCCGCAAGCTCAGTGGCTGCCTTGAGTCGGTCCTGGAGCTCCCGCTGGGACAGCTTGCTCTCACCCTCGGCCTCAAGCTTCTCGTTGTCCTTGTCGAATTTCTTCTGAATCTTGGTCTTCAGCTCCTCAACGAGGAAGTTTTGGTGCTGTTCAATCCACTCTTGGTCCAAGTCTTCGTCAAGCTCGAAGAATTCGGCGCCCTTCTTCTTCTTCAGCTTGGAGTCAAGGTCGAGCATCATCATTTTCGTGCGCCATCTTTGGTACTTCAGCCCCTTGATGCGATCGCCTAGCTTCTCCATCTGGGCCTCATGGCCAGCACCGACTGTCCTCTTGTGGTTGCAAAGGATTGCAACCTTCCGGTTGCAGTCGTTGTAGAGTTTTATTTTCTCCGCAACGGAGATATCCTTGTCGATCTTGAGCTCCTGGAGGAGATATGACATTGTGTAGGAGGCATTGTATGTACGGAAAACCTTAGCTGTTAGGCCCGGCATGTAGCTTGATAGGTGCTTGTTGAGTTGAGTAGTCTGTATTTTGTGTAAGCTGGTGGCCTGCGTGAGTGTATTACGATCAAAAAGAGCAACTTACTGTCAGCCTGTCAAAGATATCGTCACCCGCCTCCTTCGGAGGCTTCTTGAACATCTTCAGGTTCTTAAACACCTGACGTTCCACCTTGACCTCCTGGTAAAAGCGAATACTGTCTTTACCCAGGAAGTCAAATATCACCGTGTCTGGTTCTTGCAGGACGACATGCTCGAACTTCAACGAACAGCAGCCCACAGTCTCCGCCTCGTTGTCGGTGTCTTTCTCATTGCCAGCCCTCAGCGCGAACTCGTCAATGAGATACATGGCGGTGGCGCGCTGCCTATCTGCCATTACGTCGCTCTTCAGCTCTTTGGTATAGTCGCCGCGAATACGGCTAATGTGTTTCTTGAGTTCCCGAGCCTTCTCGAATTTCTTGAAGTCAGCCTGACCTTTGACTGCACTATTGGCTGCAAGCATGATGTACTTGTAGTTGCCGTTGACGTTTTCTTGCCACATTGCTAACCACGTTGCTTTGTTGTCATGTTGTACTGCCTTCCATTTGTGTCCCGGGGGAGGAGAGGGCACCGTGGCTTCCTTGCCGATGTTGATGGTGATCTGCTCGGGCAGCACACGCTTCTTGACCGTACCCGTCTTCGGGTGCTCACCTCGGCCACGGAACAGACCGGGGGGTTCCACCCTGGGGTTTCCAACCTTCTCCTTGCGCCCGTCCCACTTGCAGAACAAAAACGGTGCCTCGACTTTGTCTCTCTCGGCTTTCTCAGCTTTCTTCTCGGCAGCCGGTCTCGCCTTCTTCGCATCGCTGAGGGCCTTGTAATGCTCGAAGATCTTCGTGAAATCAAGCTTGCTGAAGAACTTGATATCAACCTTGTTACCCTCGAGGTCCTTAGCGCCGCCGGTCTTCTTCAGGACATCCTTGAAGTCGTTGAAGAAGTTTTTCTGGAAGACCTCATTTTCAACGTTCTGTGTCGAATGGAGCATGGAGCCGAAAAAGGTGGCCACCTCTTCGGCCTCCACGTGCAAGACAACGGGTTTCCCGTCATAGTACAACTTGACGTTCTTCGGCAGTGGCTCGTAGGGGGGTGGGAAAATGACACCGTTGTGTTCAAGAGTGGTCCATTTGATGCTGTCGTCTTCATTCTTTGGAGCATCCCACCAACGGAACTCCTCTTCCTCCTCTTCTTCATCGGCACCATCTTTCGAAGACTCCTTCTCGAATTTGGCACCCTTCTTCATAGCAGCGGGCTTTCCCTTAGCGACTGCCGGGGTACCCTTTTTTGCGGCCTTCTTGGCAATGGGTGCGTCCGAGTCTGAATCAGGCTGCTTCTTCACGCTGTTCGCCTTCTTCGCAGAAGAGGCGGCACCGTTAGACTGCCGCTTCTTCGGTTTTGAGAGAGGCTCGTCGTCGGATTCGTCCTTTATCGCCTTCTTCGGAGTCGCTTTCTTCACTTTGGCGTCGCTAGCTCTGGCAGATTTCGCTCCCTTTGCAGCGGCTTTCTCAATATTCGCCTTCTTCTGTGCCAGTTTTGTTCCCAGGGGCTCGTCCTCGTCGTCTGATAGATCACCCATCGCAATATCCTTGATAGAGGGGGGCAGTTTTCCGTTCTTCTTCGCAATTGGTTCATCGTCACTGTCGGATTCCTCTTTTTTGTGCACCGACTTCTGGCGTTTGGCCTGCGCGAGTCAGCTCCATGTCCTTCACAGATTGCAGTCCCTGTCCGCAACAAATATGAACCTACCATGGGCGCTCCCTCATCACTTTCGGATTCGTCCTTGTAGCTGACTACCTGACCCATCGAGCTTCGGGATTTGCGCTTCGGGGCTCCGTTTGAGGGCGAGTCGACATCCATCGCGTCGGTCACGGGTCCATTTCGGATAGAGATACCAGTGGGGCCGGGTCGAGCCTTGGAGATGGATTTGTCCATGGCACGGTCGTCGGCCTTGGATATTTTGGCGGCCGAGACTGTAGTAAGCATTGTCAGTGTCTCGTGCGCGTCGAACAAGTCCCCATACAGTGATGCACCAGTCGGGCCACGGCAGAGGTTGCAGTGTTGTATATGACACGTCGCCTTGCATTGCCTCGCGCTGCGTGTCACGGTCCAACAGCACGAAGTAGGGTGGCGAGCAAGTTTGGGGGAGGGGTGACGGAACGCGAAGGTCGGACTTACCGTGGCCGTTGGTTCTCGAGAGAGGCACATCGTCGTCGGAGCTCTCGTACGCCATCTTGGCGAAAGTTACTCGAGTTGCCTGGTGGCAAAGCAGCTTCGCCGCGCTGGGAAAAAGTCGCAATCTGGGGGTAAGGATTGTCGCAGCAGCAGGAGGACCGTAGAAAAGAAATCTAAAAAGAGATGGTGGCAGCAAGGCGCGTGGAATTGTGCCCAAAAAACCCAATCTCAACGTATAGCGAAAGAAAGTGTGAAGGAGAGGTGTTAGGTGGTCAGCGGAAAGAAGGCGAGGGAACTTGGAAGGGGAGACGACTCTAAAGATATTGAATCCTTGGGGATGGATCCACAATAGCCAGCCTTAGCCTCTGGTGTGCGCCAGTGCGTGGTGCAAGCGGCAGGAGTGACCACTGACCACAGACCAGTCTGGAGCCAAGTCAATGAAAGGTGGGTCCAGAGGAAAATTGAGCCACCGGGCCGTGGAGCTGCTGTGCCACAGCTGACTCATCAGTGGTTAGTTGTCAATCGCCAATAGCCGAGCTGACACGGCTGGCCGGGAGCAGCTTTTGTGGGGACCATTTCTGAGCAAAGGCAAACCTCTCACGCCAATTGAGTCCACGAGACAAAACAACTCTATACCTCTCAGCGCAGAACCGGACAATCGGGGCCACAGCCAGCAGAAAGGGCCTCTTCTTCGCACACCGCACACCTTCTCAAAATGCTGTCCAGAGCTGCCCGACCGGCTTTGAGAGCCGGAGCTGCCGCCTCGTCCCGGTAGGTGTCCCCCATCCGACCGAGAGGGAGAGAAGGACAGCGACGAAGCTCAATTGGATCCATGTGGGCCATTACAATGTCGAGGGGGCATGGATAGCGGTTTCTCGGGCCATTGGGAGCTATACTGACAACGGGATTCGTTTCAATTGGAATAGAGCGACGGCAGCACCGAGCTCCGCGGCCACCTATGCGACCCTCCGAGAAATCGAGGGCCGCCTCAAGTCGATTCGCAACATCGAGAAGATCACCAAGACGATGAAGATCGTGGCTTCCACCAAACTGACACGTGCTCAGCGCGGCATGACCGAGTCGCGCAAGTACGGGCAGACCAGCAACGAGGTGTACGCGTCGGCCGAGACCAAGACCGACGAGGGCGAGGGCAAGAAGAAGCTCATCGTGGTCTGCAGCTCCGACAAGGGCCTCTGCGGTGGCATCCACTCTGGCCTTACCCGCTACATCCGCCGTGAGGCCATCGGCAACCCCAACTTCGACCTGGTGATCCTCGGCGAGAAGTGCAGAGCCCAGCTGTCCCGCACCAACGCGCAGAACATTGTTCTGAGCTTCGCTGGCGTGGGCAAGGATGTCCCGAGCTTCACCGAGGCCCAGGCTATCGCCGACCAGATTGTTCAGCTTCCCGGCGACTACAGCGAGGTTGAGATTGTTTACAACAAGTTCATCAACGTCTCGAGCTACGAGCCTTCCACCATTGCGGCATTTTCCGAGGACACCTTCCTTGCGTCTCGTATGTGTCTCTGCATTATTCCAGCCTTCTGAACATACCGACTTACTCTGTATCATTTAGCCAACTACTCTGCCTTCGAGGTTGAGGAGGAAGTCCTGCCCAACATGCGGGAATACTCCCTTGCCAACTCTGTGTTCTGGGGCTTGTCCGAGGGACATGCCTGCGAGATCTCCGCCCGCCGCAACGCCATGGATGTAAGATTTACTCATTGCTTCTCATAAACGAACTAATCTTAACGTGCTCCTTGTAGAACGCTTCCAAGAACGCCGGCGAGATGATTGGCAAATACCAGATTCTCTTCAACCGCACCCGTCAAGCCGTCATTACAGGCGAGCTGGTTGAAATTATCACCGGTGCTATTGCCTCGGAGGATATGTAAAGAGTATAGTAGTAAAAGCAAGGCGCTGATAGAAGAGAGAGGAAAGCCCAATCCTGCCCAGTCGTGCTTTGGAAGGGGGGAAAAGGGGCGGCCTGTTTCCCTTTGTGTACTACCAAGATATGAAAGAGCTGCACAGCCCCTCTTGCCTTCGGCGAATCGCACCCTTAGTGTATAAAGCCCGCATATTTCCCTGAATAAAATTATACTCCTACTATTGTCCCCTCGTGTGCGTTAAGGTATGGCTGTCAGATGATCAGTTTCGCAACACGGCCGTGCAGCATGTTGGATGGCAATAACCCCCTTTCTTTTCTCCATCAACCTTCTCCTGCAAGGTAGACAAGCTTCCGGTACCTATATTTTGTCTGACGCTTCAAGTTACCCGGCAAGTATGCCATATGCCATACGTAAACCATGAGCAACAAGACGAACAAACTTCGGACAATGGGGATTCCTACTGACCAACCACTCGCCAGCCTTGATCCTAGTCGATCCCACACCTCTTGTAGACCCTTTTCTCTCCATGAACGTGTTCATCGTCAAATCATATCAAAAAGCCGCAACTTGCTTCTTGCATTTCAATACACTTGAATTCAAGACGCCACCCAAAATGCCACAGAACATCCGGGCAAAACTCCAGCGGCCATGTTTCTGTGATGTCAAGATACAATACAATGAGTGGTATAGCCGAAAGGAAACCCCATGAGAGCAATATGAAGGGTGGCAGAGAGAAAAAAATAACACAGACCCTGCCTCTGATCACTAGTTAGGCAGATAAATACCTGCCATCCCTTGAAGAAACACTAATATACTGAGCTTCGTTGGCTCTGTTGCCAACGGTTCTGACCGATTATAAAGTCATCTCCAGGTCGCTACCATCGCTTTCAGCGTAGGATTCCACCCGCTTCTTACTCCTCCTCCCATCCACCTCGTCGGCACCTACAAACCCGCCGGGCGGTGGTGGCGGGTGCTCTTGTTCATATTTCCCTTTGAGATCCGTAGCCTTGCGATCCCATTCCTCGGCGTGAACCTTCCACTCAGCCACAGCCTTCGCATGCACCTTCTTCTGCTCCTCGGCCATCTCCACAAACGGCTTTTTTACCTCTTCTCCCGCGTCCCGCCACATCTTGGCACTCATCACTCTTACCTCGTTGGCGCTCGCCTTCCCCTTACCTGGCCTACGGCCCTCTTCGCACTTGCGCCTGGCATCTTCGTAATGTACTTTGCTGTAGAAGATGTACGCGTTCGTCGCTGGCTTGCTTGGCACCAGCGGGCGCAGGCCAATCTGGCCAATGATGTGATCCCACAGCTCAATCTCATAGGCTTCCAGTTGAGCGCGGATGGGATCTTTACTCTCGGCCACCTTGCGCTTCAGCGAAAGGGACGTCTCTCTGGGGATGATCAGCGGGGTAGGCACCTCGATAGGGCCGAGCATGGCATCGAGGACTTCGGAGGCGGCGCGAAGACCAGAGAGATATGCACCATGGACTGTGGCCGGATGCGTTCCGGAGGTATGCTCGCCAGCGAAGTAGAGGTTGCCGATAGGCCGAGCCATAGTATCGTAATCATCGGCCTTCATATCGGGTCCGGCGGACGAGTAGCTACCACGGGCAAATTTATCCGATGCCCATCTGGTAACAACGGTCTCCACGGGATCTGGGACCCTGTCGCCATAGACGCTGCGGAGGATGGTGGTTGCTTCCGCCACCAAGTGGTCGTTGCATGTCTGTTCGGTGTCAAAGCCAGCATCGCCAGCCATGAGTGCAAGCAGGACTGGTAGGCCGCTCGTCTTGGAAATATTGAACCACTGAAAAAACCGGCCCCTCTGCGAAGCGTAGTCCTTCTGGTCCAGGCTGTTCCGGTTGGTTGGGTTTCTCAGGACGCCGAAAATGTCCCGGTCCTCGTCCCAGAAAGGCTCCTTGTACACCAAAATGACCTTGTTCAGAACACCGAATCCCAGGCGGTCGATGGCGTCCGACTTCCACGACGGTAATGGAGGGTCAAACTGAACGCTACCGTGCTTCAGTACCCCCAACGGTATCGTGTTGACGACATAATCGGCCTCTATCCGAAATCCATCTTCACACTCAACTGTCGCCACGCTCGTTAGGCCCCCCATAGAGTAGGCAATCTTGCTGACGGGCGATTTTTGCCGAACGTCCAGCGCTGTAGGGATGTGCATAAGACCTCTCGGGACGTTCTGGTAGCCACCGATGACCATAGTATGGCTCCCCTCCCACTCATTGCCAGCGTCGATGTCCCATCCCTGAAGACTCAACTGGTGGTAATTGATAGCGTTACTGTACTCGAGATTGGCAATGTGCCAGTTCATAAGTCGGTAATCTTGCGCATTTAGGTCTACCAGGTCTTTGTACTGCGCGATGACGCTGTCCGTGACGCTCCCGAGCGTTGCACTGTGCTCCTGAGTAGCCCGTTCAAAATCAAGATCTGCGTCGTCATCAACGCCATGTTTCAAAGACCAACCCATCAGTTTCGCCTTGCGCGCCGCCTTTAGAGCGCCCGGTGTGCCTGGTTTTGTATGTATCCTGCCGGTCGCGCGGTCGGTAGAGATGGGTACGAGGTTCACCTGTGGGGCAATGTTCTGTTCCGAGACAGGTGGTGCATGTGGTTGGGCCGCAGCCGCTTCTTCCGTTTGTCTTATGGTCTTGTGCGTCTCTGCCGCGCTATCTTTCCCCTCGTCGATCAGGTCCCGGTTACCTTCGATGAGCTTAGACGAGGGCTGCTTGAACTTGTACTCGCTGACGCGATCGAGGCAATCGTTGTACAGATTTTCCACCAACTGATCCCGGTCTGGGTCTACAGGCTTCCCATTAGAGTCGTAGAGAGTTGTATCAGGTCGCAGGGGCCGGTAAGGGAGACCCAACTGCCCGCGGAGAAGGATGTTCAATGGATTTCCCCTATCAAATCCAGTGATGATCATGCCTCCCATCTCAGCAGTGAATCGCTTGTCCTTAAAATTTTCGGGGATATGCTTGGGCTTGGTTTTGAAGGCCTTGGAGTAGACTCTGCCACCGAGCCGATTCCTCCCCTCCAGAACAACGACCCTTGGAGGGTCCTCGCCACGCTCCCGAAATTTCTTAGAGTACTGGAGAAACAAGCCCTCAAGCTGTCGAGCGCATCCAAGACCGGACATGCCTGCACCGATGACGACAACTGTCTTCCGCTTCCTGCCAGTGGGGGACTCTCTGGCGGCGTGCTTACGAGCCGATCTGATTGCCACGCACCCAAAGTTGATGAAACCTCGACGGACAAGCCAGTCAAAGCATACGCTCGCCACATCGAACCAACGAGTGTCTTTGGCACACCCCACAGCCTCCTCACGCGTGACGGCAATCTGAGGATTCCGAACCCACAGTCTCAAAATACCATTTCGGATATTTAGGTAGGTGGTCACCTGGGTGTGACTAATGTGATCGCGAAGCATCAAATATTCCTCTTCCTGAAGGTGATAGGGGTTGAGCCTAGATGCCTCAGCAGCAGCGATACACTGCATTGCATACTCTGCAAGAGGTAAATCGGTGGGGAGGGATACTTTGGGACGGACATCGTATCTTCGTCGTGGGACGCTACTAGACTGTGGTTGGCTAAAAACATTGGGAGCGTGTGCTGCAGCCTCTTTAGAGCTGTCAACATCGACCGGGGTAGTAGCTTTGCTCGACAGAGAAGCGGGAAGAGATGACAGGTCTGACTGTTCCGACGTGACCGAGAGTGAGGAGGCAGAGGACGATAACGGTAGAGCAAGGACTAAGGCGATAGGTTGCAGTGGGATGGGGGGTAGCGGCGGAGGATCTAGAATTGCAGCAGGCTGCGACGGCGACGGTGGTGGTGGTGATCTACTCGTTCAGTTAGCTGGGGCGAGAGCATCGGGGAGTGAGATGTCGGTGTGATGGGGATGGTAGTTGTCGGGGGCAAATATGGAAAATTCAAACAAAGCACATGAATGTACATACGCAACATGGTCTAACTCGAACCCAGACTTGACCTCGGATTCCGGCTGCAGCTCAGGCTCGGGCTCGAGCTCAGGGGCTGGGGTCGGCGATCCAGGGGAGTCGGCGTTTATGACATCCATCGCCTCGGTCCAGACAACGATCTCTGGAGCGATGTACTTAACGCCGCTCCCCAATTCGTGGCGGCCTCGGTCGGACGTGCTGGCAGCAGGTGAGATTGGTCCAGCGGGATGTTGGGAAATGGGTCCGCCAAGCGATGATGAAGTCCGTGGTGAGCCTCGCGGGTCGGATTCCCTGAGCCCCCTCGACGGCACCACCCTCCCAGAGCCTCCTATGACTTGTCTGTTGCCGTTACGGATCCGCGAAGTGGTTCCCATTCTCTCGGGGGCGGACTAGTTCACTGGTGATGAAGGGGACGAGTGGGCGTGTAGGATATACGGGAGGGTGGAAGAGTCTGTAGTGTCGCCGTTCCATAGGCTGTCAGCCTTCCGGGGTCCTCCTCCTTGTCAGGTGGGGACTGATGAGGTGCAACGGGCGGCGGCCGAAGCTATAACACAAGCCGTGCCCGAGTCTCTGTGTGGCTTTATTAGCACATGGACCTTGATCTCAACATGGTATATCACGGCGTGGTGGCCACAGGCAGGGTGTGTCAGGTGTTCCAGGTTAGGTGTATCTGGACGGGACTCAGATGCTCCAGCTCTGGCAAAAGACCAAGTTCAATTGAGGGAAGGAAAAAAACGGGCCGGTTCCCTACCTTTGACACGCATATCGCCTTTCGCTGGACTACTTCTCACTCGCAGCACAATGTCTGCAGCTGGCTCATAAAGTCTGGACTGGGGCCAATTGGTGTTTTGATAGCGAGTTGGCGAGGTCCACTGTAGAAATACCTTACCTAAGTCAGACATCACGTGGAGCGGGAGAGGGGAAGTTTGGGGGGTAGGGGTGCCTTTCTGCACCAGAATATTCCGCTAATCAGCCCTGCACCACGACTGTTTCACATTATTATGTGTGATGGATGATCAGGTCGTCACATCGGCCTTGGCCTTTTTGTCTGAGTGTTGGAGGCCTTCTTCATCTCATGTGAGCGATTATAGCAGCATTATTCAGTTATCCCCGGGCGGCTCTCTACGATTCGAACATACCATGGTATTTTTATACCTGGCTGACGTGGTTATACCCCTGTTTCTGGTCGTGTCCCGACAACTCCATCAGCTGCGCTGGTAGTGTTTTGCGGCATATCCTTGCCAAATGTGCCCTTCTCGACTGCTGCTTCCATCATCCTATTTCCGCTAATAATCGATGTCGTGCAGATAACGATGTTTCTTCGCGCTGGTTGAGTTGGGAGCCTTATTAGCTACACGACCGGGCAATACAGCCTCCTACGGGGAGTAGGGCTCAGATGATCAGACCTACCTTCTTCTTTCTTTGCAATGAAGCGAAGCGCCGCAATCTCGGTGAAGTTAATGCCACCAACAAACACAACAAACACGGTCTTCTTGTCCCCGCCACCAGATAGCAGCGCCCGAGCCTTGACAGCCTTGTCCTCGCCCTTTTGGACTTCGTCGAAAGTCTGACCACGAGCATGCTTGACTGCCTCGTCAAATCCCCGCCAACCCTGAGCACCGCCTGCTCCTGGTCCCGGGGCGTTGGCTGCCCCATTCCCTCGCGTTATCGACAGCAAGTACTGCTTCTGCAAGATGCATTGTACGAGCCGGATCGACAGAGGCGCGTAGCCGCTGTACACATAGGCAATATCGTTGGGGTCGTGCTCGTTGACCTCGTCCACAATGAGTCGGAGCTGCTTCCTCAAATATGTGTAGTTTGTTTTTGTCCCCGTAGCACCCGCCGAACCTGTCATGGGTATCATGGAAGCCAAAGGTGATGATCTCGATAAGAACATCTGGAGTTTTTCAAGATTCTGAAGCGTGAGTAAATGCTGGTATCCGTAGCCCTGAAGAATGAGCCGTCGGAAGTGGTCCAACTCTTTCGTCTTAATGCCTCCTGAAATGCATGAATAGATGCACAGAAGCCTGAGAACCTGCGGTAGAGGTGTATCCCGGGCGATGAGCTCCTCAATGGCGTCAAACTGGGAGGACGGATCAGCTCCCGCGGCCAAGTTCTGTTGGACTTCGAGAAGCTTGTTAAAATTCTCTGTCCTGGTATGCTTCATAATCTCCTCTGCCAGGCCTGTGTGTATTTTGAGACTCTGCTGTTCAGCTTGGTACCCTGGCAGCTTCTGGACAAACGCCTTGAGCTCTGCCGTCGTTTTCGAGCTGTGTCTACTCTCGTAGTCGCTTTGCAGACGACGCGCAATCTTGTTCAACAAGCTCCCGACGATGGCGAAGTTGGCATCCCGGAGCTGTTCGAACAGTTTGTCCGACGAATCAAGCTGGATCTTGCGTTTGCGAGCCTGCGTGTTGCTCGCGGGCGCGGCGGCGGCGGCAGCGGACGCCCCTTGTGCAGTAGGCAGCGCCGGGGCCCCGACAATCGTCGAGTCAACATCGGTCTGACTATTCTGGATCCCAAACACTTCATCTATTAATCCCTCGTATGTCAACTGCGTGAGCAAAGGTGTAACAAAGTCGACCTCCCGGTCGATGATGATGACGCTCTCGGTGGTTGTGCTAGGAGTCAAGCCAACTTTGTCCGTCTCGTTTACGTCTTCGCCGGCAAGCAGCTCCTGCCGCATGCGCGCCAGCAACTCGGCCACACGCTTAGCATTGTCACCTTTACCAATGATTCGGGGGAAGAGCCCGTGTTTTTGCTGAATTCCCATGAGAGCTCGAGCAAGTAGGAAGATCGATGTTGGGTCTTTCGAGAGGTAGAGGTCTTGAAACGATTCATCCAGCTCCAAGGATAGAAGGTCCTTTTCCAAGGGAAAGAAGTCAAGGGGTAGCTCGGCGACATTTGTGTCACCTAGCACGCCGGTCTCCTCCAGCACCTTGTCTGAGAGCAATGTGCGCCGCGGCACCCAAAAGACATGGAATTCGTGGGGAGTCTGGCTGTCACGTTGTAGTCGCCGTATCTGGTCTAGATGGCTGTCAGTACACAGCTGGGAAACTCTACGGGACGGGCAAGCAGGGGCGGCGTAGCCTCACACTGCTTAATAACGGTAGCAAGCTAAGTGAGAGTTGCCCTGACAAGAGAAGAGCAACACGATATTCTCCAGAGACGAAGAGCCACCTTGATAGAAATGGGGAGCGCTGACCTGCAATGGCATGAGCGTGCCTGGCAGACTCGCCCCGCGCAATGAAGACGACATTGCGTTGGCTGGCATCGGTGTTCTTGTTCTCAAGAAAGAAGAAGTTGTCGACGCCGTAGTCGCGCAGGGTCGAGGCTTTGACGATCACACCAAGAGGGCCGGCCAGTTCTTTCTCAATGACAAGATTCTTCTTCCCACGCACCTAAGTTGGGAACGCGACGCGCGGCTGTCAGTTCGGTGCTGTGTGAACAGCGGCCATCAACAGGAAGCCCTGAATTGACGGTGCAGCATGGAATGACTTACTCCTTCGAGGAGATAGAGCAGGTCTTTTCGGGCCTTCTCCCTGACCTGCTCAGTGTCAAAGCCCGCATGAGGAGCCATGTTCATGAGCTCTCCATGTGAGGGAGCTGTCCAAATTGTTTGGCGGAGCTTGCTAGCTATCAAGGCGTTGTGGGACCAGCGGACGTCAGTTCTGGGCGGGCAGCTGTTGGCTTGGCATGGTGGGGCTCAGTTGGTCTCCACTATTTTATCCCGGTCTGACCCTAACCCTAGGTAAGCCCAAGAAGCTTCAAAGCTTTCATCACAAGTTCTTGAAAACGGCTAATACCACTTGGAATTTGTCGATGGATGCTCAAGAACACAGACAGAGGGTTGAATAGCTAGTATGATGACCCACACCCCACTTTTGGTGACCTTTTTGGACCAGCACTGCAGGTTGACACATCACAGCTTCCCAGTGGGTCAACACACGCATCTACACAAGCCTCTCCAATATCAATAGGAGAGTTGGAAGTGAACGAATAGACTCAGTCTGTGCACACTATCAAACCGCAATATCTCCGCAATAATCTTTACAGCTAAATTCCCCTTGTCCTCATGGCTGCTTCAACCGCTAAAGCTACCTGAGCTACCGTGCCAGGAGATTGATCTGTTCTTCATCCTAACAACGCACCTAAGACACCCTCTTCGGCGGTGACACGGCTGGTGGCCATAGCAGCAGGGCATGAGCAGTAATATACTTCTGCCCAAATCGAGTTAGCGATTCACTCTAGCCTCATTGGCAGAGACCTTGCCTCAATGCTCCATGTCTAGATCTTCCTGTCTAGACCTCCTTGTAGATAGAATGCTGAAAATTCAGGCCAAAATCCGCCCAGATGATTGTCGCTTGAATGCAATAGCGGGCACCGCATAGATACCACCAATCCATCGATAGAAGGAACGCCCAATTCCAGATCCTTATAGCAACTAAAAGTCAAGACCGCATCGAAGTTCCCAGCGTTTCAGCGCAGTTGACTTCACACGTTGTTATCGTGGTAGTAGAAGTCAATGTCTTTCGGCCGTAGTCGGTTAGCTCTGACAAACTCTTCGTCCCCCGGTGGCCTTTCATCCTTGGTATTTCCAGTCAACATGCTCTGCAAGCTCATGGCGACGCTCTCGACATTCTGAACCGGGCTCCAACCCTGCTGGCCGAGCAGGTCCAGACAAATGATGCCGTTGGAATAAATATGCGGGTGTATCGGGATGGGGCGGTCCGGAAGCTTTACAAAGGTGACCTCTGGGGGCTCTGGGGCCGCAAAGTTAGTCACTACATACCCAACCTGGAGAAAGGGTGATGTAACGAACATACCGATGGGGTACGACGAGCCAAACTTGAACTTGAGTCTGTACGTCTGGTCTTGGTAGAGTGGGTTGTTGTCTAGAACCCGAATGTCCAAGAGCCACTCTTCCAGATTTTCAGCCTCGATCAAGGTGATGCCGGGCGGGAGGTCGTTGTTGATCTACGGAGCGCCCGCGTCAGTCGCGTTCCAAATCTCCCGGGGCGATCTCTCTACAAACCTTCTGTAGCTCCTTCGCCAGCCTTTTGGCTGCAAACTGCGCAGTTGGCGGCATCCTATCTATCTTCTGTGCCTACCAGAGTATCGTAATCCGAGTTTCACTATTTGTGAACGGCGAATAGTTGTACTATGCCAGTCAGGTAGGTGTTGATGCGCGTGGTGGGGTCAAGCGGGGAGGGGCAATGCGAATGCGCCGTGCTTGTCGCGTAGAAGCTCCTGGACGTGCAGCGACGTTGAAGAAACCCCTTTTCCCCTAAACGCCAAGGAAAGAAGAGGAGAGCAAGAGTGCAAATTGGAAGTCACAGAACCTCAACCGTGTTGAGGACCAGATGTTGCGGGGTTATGCTGATGCGTAAAAGACCTGGTTCAAGTTCAAGAAGGCGACCGGACATCGGGGATGTGTTGGGTCACCCGCAGTTCTGTGGCTGGCGCCAGCTGGTGATACATAGACAACCCAGCAGGGAGGAACCGAGCACGGGAAGCCAAGCGCTGGGCGTCCTAGCAGCTCATTGGCCAAGGTGTCTCTCTTACAGGCGGCTCTCAGCGTGCAAACCACCTCAGCCCGGCGACGGGAGCGGGCAATCGACCTTGCCATGTGCACACCCAATGTACACCTTACCTTAAGGTACCATCCGTACCTACCTGATGTCCGCCGCCATATCTAAAAAGGCTATGTTGACGAATGCCCGATGCCGATGGTAGTCACAGTCACAGAGGTGCTTCGTGGTTTCCTTGGATGCCTCCGGCTTCCTAGGAGTGGGGAGAAAACGATCCGGCTACTGCACTCGAGTGTCTGGCCACGATGTGGCAAACCGATACAGAAGCATTGAAACCGCAGCCTTTCGTTTCTGCCCCCCGATGCGACCAACCGAAGCAGCCTTTTTGCGGATGCTGTGCAGCGGCCCACCGCACCTGTTTTAGGTTGCAGTCCACATGCTAGGAAATCTGATGGCTCAGGTCCAGAGGTTGGGCCGGCGAGGCTGAGCCGCCTCTGCCAAATGATTTCCCGGCAAAGCCCAGTAGGTATGCCATGCCTACCACCTCTCGCCACTGCACGCTCAGGAGGCGGTGCAGCAGTTGTGCTGATCACAGGGACCGGAGCCTGCGAGAGAAAAGCCAAACCCCGCTCAATGCAAACATCCAAAATGGGCAAATACTGTATGGTAGATGTATACGAATTGCCAACAGGCAGTAGTGATGTAAGCAGCCACAAGTTACCAACTAGAACTGACAAAGACTGGAGTGCAGAAGGATATTTTGATACGGATTACCTGGAAAGGCGATGCAGGGTCTTCAATCTGCACAACAATGGATGGATGCCCTTGATGGGCAAGGATCGAGGTGACATCAAGCTCCACGGCTTTCGGCCCCATAGTGGCTCGTGCCCCCCGGCCTGTCCACAACAAAATCGAACCGCCAAAGCCCCTTCCCTGTGCTGCCCCTCCCGCTTCAACAGAAGGGCTGAGCAGCGCGAGCCAGGTATCACGGCCTGATCTAGCACTGTTGTGGTGGGAATAATCAGTAAGGCGTATTCTGGTAGCTCAGGGGTCTGTCTTGAGCCTCTTGTTTGCCAGATTTTCGGCATTGAATGCAATCCAGCAAAGCTGCTCAGGAGGTGACCAGCGATGCCGCTAAATACTACAAGTAGGATGGCCGTCTTGGTTCCCATTCTTGTCGCGCCCAAGGCTCCCAATCGCGCGGCGGGGTAATCTGGATCTGACCTTCTTCCCGTCATTCTCGTCCTCCATACCCCTCGTCCAGCCCGATTGCTGCCAAGCATTCGACCTACCTACACCTAGTCTTCGTCGCAGCCCATACCTACCTGAGGCGCTTGAAGGCTAGTCAGCTTTCTCAGCCGCTCTCACAGTCGTATTATCCTACTTCTCCTCCAGCGCATCCCCGACATCTTACGGGGCCGTTCTTTGATTGAAGCGACGCGAGACGAGGCAAAGACGGCAATCCCGGTGTCCTTTGTGCACTCATCTCTGTTGCGCCTCCCCCCGCATTCGCTCCCGCAGCCACAGCCGCAGTCGGTCACCTCGATCGCTTTCTTGGAAGACCACAGGAGCTTGATATCATGAGCTGTAAGTCCTCTTCGCTCCAGCTGCGCGACATTGAGCCCCGACCTACCTTCAGTTTCCCGTCAGCTGTGCTCCCGAGGCCGCGCTCCCAAAAATAGTTGAAGGGGATTCGCTGACGATGAGGTTCTCACGCCTAGTCTCTAACATGCTGAACCGCCTCCACGGGCAGCCAGACAGCTACGATAAGAAGTGCGGCCTCCTCGTGTTTCCCCTTGCTCACCTTAGCGTGCAACTGACACCGGCGCATTAGGTCTAAATATCGGTTCGGCCGAACACTAGGCGCGGGCACCTATGGTATCGTCAGAGAAGCTGAAGGCCCGGACGGCAGGGTGGCAGTCAAGATCATTCTGAAGAAGAATGTGAGGGGCAATGAGCAGATGGTCCTAGACGAGCTCGACTTGCTCCAGCGCCTGAAGCACCCGCACATCGTCAAATTTGTCGATTGGTTCGAGTCCAGAGTACGTATATGCGCTTAGCACATCGATTACATGATCCCACCGAGTACTAATGTCGTGCCTCTGCTCGTTCAGGACAAGTACTACATCGTCACCGAGCTGGCCACCGGAGGAGAGCTGTTTGACAGGATTTGCGAGCAAGGAAAGTTCACTGAAAAGGATGCCTCGCAAACCATCAAGCAGGTTCTGGGCGCTGTCGACTACTTGCACAAGAACAACGTAGTTCACAGAGGTTGGTTCTGTCGTGCATACTTGTACAACCCGGCACCACTCTAACTTATCGCAGATCTGAAGCCCGAGAACTTATTGTACCTCACCAAGGCGGCCAACTCTGACCTCGTTCTCGCCGACTTCGGCATTGCGAAGATGCTGGACACCAAAGACGAGGTCCTTACCACTATGGCCGGGTCTTTTGGCTACGCCGCCCCCGAGGTGATGCTGAAGCAAGGGCACGGCAAGGCTGTTGACATGTGGTCTCTCGGTGTCATCACCTACACCTTGCTCTGCGGATACTCCCCTTTCCGCTCGGAGAATCTCCAGGACCTCATCGATGAATGCAGCAACGCCCAGGTCGTGTTCCACGAACGGTACTGGAAAGACGTCAGCGACGATGCGAAGGACTTCATTCTGAAGCTCCTCCAGCCGAGGCCAGATGACAGATGGTCGAGCGAGGTGAGTCCGATACCTTGAAGCACATCCGGCTGAAGTCGTGAGTGACACGGTTGATGCTGACTGCTTCTCTTACTCTCCAGCGGGCCCTCTCCCACCCATGGCTCAGCGGCGAGAACGCCACCGACCACAACCTGCTGCCTGAGATCAAGGCGTACCTCACCAAGGCGCGCCTGCGTCGGGGTATCGAAATGGTCAAGCTGGCAAACCGTATCGAGGCACTCAAGATGCAGGAAGACGACCCGGAAAACTCAGACATGCCAAAGGACTCGACGCTGGCGGCTGACGAATCACGCGCAACTCCAGTCCCGCAAGCAAGCGCTACCCCCCCGGCCGAGAAGCGCACGCTCTCCAAGACCATCAAGGGCGCTATCTTCCGCGAAGTCGTCCTGGCTAAGGTTCGTGAGATGAAGGAGCAGGAGCAGACGCTGAAAGTCACCGAAGGCGCCACAAGCGATGATGGAAAGCGGGCTTGAGTTCTGGGCGTTTTCGACGGGGTGCGCTGGTGGACCTTGGGTAGGTAAACCGCGGCAGTGAGATACCGGGTTGACACCAATTTCTTAGAAGCTGGATAACCAGTTGTTAGAAATTTGGGCGCAACATGATTGAGTGACGTCAAACCCCTTTTGGTTTCCCCGCCCCGCTCATCGTCGGGTGTGGGTGGGAGGAGATGGGCAGATGGTCTCTTGGGTGCGGTTGTTTCAGTTTACTTTCCTCTCAGGCTTATGTGTTCTTGATACCGTAACATGAATGCAAGTATCATTATTGATGACGAGTAACTGTCCACAGGATCGGGTCGAGTGTCCCCGGGATTGATCGCATCGGCCCCTGGAGAGGGCCGTGAGAGAGGGCACATTCGTGAGCCTTCCGCGGCACCCAGTTTTGGTATCCTGACACCTGGGAAATATATATCGGATCCTGTTCCATACTCTGCAATCATACGGCAAGGATCGATATATTGAAAGGCACAGCATGTACGAACTGTGGAGGAGTATTCTGTAGATTTCCGTTTCTATTGAATCCTTTGGTAGGGGTACATGGATGCCCTCCTCGGTTCAACCAAAGGCTGGTCCCGTCTCCAGGTTAGCGCCGAGATTGAAGATACGAGTCCTTGGGGACACTACGATTTCATTGTAATGCCATGAAGGCAAACAAGTATTGACTTCCATGTTGGTAGCATCTCAGATAACACTCATCGCACATAGATTCAGCCAAGAATAAGTCGGAAGTGACACCCAAATAAGCCCAAGGCTTATATCTCTTCATTCTATGTACAGCATCAACATACAGGATGTAACATCGCCAGAGGCGTCTCATCTTCTACAATAATCATCAGAACAGAACCTCTTCCTGGAACCAACCGCCATTTATGCCCTTTCCCAATAACACCTCTCCAAATGATCATACCGCCCCCATAATAACATAATCGGTACATAATAATAACATAATCGCACCTCTTCGAAGCGTTTCCCGTGTGCACATCCATCGTGTAATAGTGTCATGCATTATTCCGCGCGCTGTCGTCATTTCCGCGCGCTCGCAATTTCCTTCAGCCGCTTCAATCTCCCACGTCGCGGGTAAGGCTGAGCTGAAAAGAAAATCAGAAATCCACAAATCGAACCACGCAAGCCACAAATCATGCGAGCTCGGACATCACAGTCTCGCACAGCTCCTCATAGCGCCGCGAATCGAAGCGCTTGCGCTGCCACCCATTCTTGCGGAGGCGTTCGATTCGCGCGTGGCGGTCAAGCTTGCGCAGCTCGTCACTGTCGCTGATGTTGGAAGAACGTGACGACGCCCGGGCGCTCTCAGCCACGGCCAGCAGAAGTGATCTTGGCGCTTGGTCCTGACCACCCTTGGGCCCTGCGAGGAGTTCGTTGACGCTGGCCGAATGGCGTGCGAGCTGTGAGCGTAGACCTGATAGATTCTCGCAGTATCGGTCGACAGAGCGCGCCATCAGGAATGAGTCGTCCTCAGGGATGAGCTGGAGCGGCTCGGTCTCCGACACAGCGGGTAGCTGTAATGGAAGCTCGACCTCGTGAAACTTGAGCGCCCCCTTAGGAGGCTCTGGTAGATACTGTCGCGCAACACCGGAGTGAAAGTACTCGTCGTCGAAGCCCAGAGTTGGTGAATCTGGTCGAATCAAGGGCTCAGGTATCCTGATAGTCTCTTCATGTGGTAGAGAGAAGGATACCTTCTTGACGCGCTTCCCGTTAGGTGCTGACATCACTGGTTGCGCCTTGGCCAGTTCCTCGAATGAGCAGACGGAGTTTGTGGGCGAAGATAGCCGAGTATCCGGTGTAGCAGCACGGGAGCTAATCGACCCCGCTGGTGAGTGGCAACTGGAGCCAGAGGAGCTCACTGAGCCAGTTCGTGTCCTGGTAACCATGGAATCCTCAGCGGTGTCGATCAGCGAGGCGGCACGGTCGAAGTGTGTTCGTGCCTGCTGGAGCAAGCTGGTGCGCGATGGCGAAATAGGAGGCAATGTTCGTGCGCAAAGCTCCATCGAAGTCGCCGCGTAAAAATGAAGGTAAATGATATAAGCAGGTTCAACCTGTGATGTATCTTTGATGTTGTCGAGGATTTCATTGCACCTCGCAGCGCAAGCACGATACCTCTTGGTGAGGTGTTGCCGCTTCACGTCTGCGATAGCTCGTTTCCATTCTGTTGGCGTATAGGGAAGAACTGGGAGTGAAACAGGTGCAGAATGCGAGAGCCTCTTCGAAGGCCTGGGTCTGATGATTGGTGTGGAACCAGTGCTTGCCGAGCGTTGGTGAGATGGGTGAGAAGTAGAAGTTGGCGATGACACAAAGCTCATCCGGGTAGGAGACGATATAAAGCTCGTTCGGTTGCCCGAGGCGAGCATCAGAGGTATCAACCCACCCATAACTGGAGATGTTCTGAGGATACTGTCCGGAGAAACAAGCGGCTGAGGGTTCCGGCGAACACTCTAGGGTTTTGTGGATTTCTGTTCTCAGTGTCCTATGCGGCCAGGGTGATACACGGTGACGGCGGCAACATGCACGCGGCCGAGGGCTGAAGAATGATCGCCAAGAGGCGGCAAAAAGTGCAGCTCGGTAAATTGAAGTGGTGTTGGACAACAGGCGACACCTGAGATGGGGAGGACAAACAGACACGAGGTGGGCACCTCGAAGTCTTTAGCCTCGTACGCCGTGAGAGCTTCTCGAATTCCAGAAGGTCGGTCGGCCCGTTATGGAACGGAGATTCTAGGCGTGGAGGTCCCTGTGATCGTCGGCCGCCTTGAAACGAAGGTTGATCGTGCGCGACCCGGACTTGGGTCGCTGGGTCAGGAGTGCCAAACGGTCTTAGGATATTAGCCTGATGCGGTGCGCACGTCTTCAGGTGCCGTTGGATTCCCGGAGTCGAGGCGCCGAGAGTCGGGACAGGGCGAGACAACGGCCGGCAAAAAAGTACAGCTGAGACGGCGAACGTTCTTCAGGCGGTTGAATAGTACCGACCGACAACGAGGAGTGGATTCGACGTCGACTCAAACGTTTGCGGCGTAAAATGACCAGAGCCTTGCAGCCGGAACCAATCCAAGGTCTGCGCGCGCCGTGGAAACCGAAACCTTTAGGAACTCCAAAGCGGGAGTGGGTCGTATCGTACAGCTGCTTTACAAGACAACACGGGCCAGCGAGAGAGGATTGGGATGGAGAGCCCGAGAGAGTGACGTGGAGACCCGGTGAGTCGAAGGAGTGGATAGAGGGATTGCACACTCTTTTGGGAGGAGAATCTTCTTGAGAAGGGAGAGGAAAGATGGGATGAGGGGCCTTTTCTTGAATCTTCTCAACCATGTGGAGCACATCGAAGCCTGTCAACAGGTACAGGGCTTCCCTTTTGGCTGCATGACGCCAGCCCAGATGCAAATTTCGCCGTCCAGGGAGGGCTAGGGTACACGCCTTCGGGTGAGGAAAAGAAAGAGGCGGCGAAGACGGCCAGTGGTTGGTGCAGCAGTGGACCCTGTAACGAGGCTTTTGAGAGGCTGGCTTGCCGACTTCAGCGAGAGCAGGGGTGAGCTCCCGAACACTCTGCGATGTTAGGGCCCTCAATGAGCCCGTGCTGGCGTCGACGCACAGCGTTAGCCCGCCAGCCCAGCGCAGGGGGGGCCCGAGGGCCCCCTGCTGCTAGTCCCAATGAGAGCATTTGCCTGGCCCTGGCTCCTGTTTTTCAACGACTCTGGTTGGACAGCGGCGACTTCGACGAGCCCCGGGGCACCCCGTCCAACTTCAGTTGCGATCTCCTCGTCCCGAAACAGCCAACCTCCACGCAAGACCACCACGGCCCTGCAGTGAACAGACGCAAACGTGATCTCTCTCAAGCCTCCGACCCTCCTTTCAATATGTTTCTTCTGCTTCGGCTGTCAAGGTGCAGCGACGTTGGTGCATCCATCACTGTTACACCACGGCCCATTTACCTTCGGGTTTGATTGCGTGGTGTGCCTGGAACAAACTTCATCAATACCTACAGAATGGGGAATGCCGCCGAAGATTGTCTCGAAATATTTGTACATCTCACTTTCCCATTTCCATCGTGATAGTGATTTTGGAACCGGATCAAACCCGAAATCACGAGCTTCCTCCACATTCATGCGACTCCCACTTACCACCCACAATCCCCAGAATTAGGAAAATATTCACGATAATAATTTACCAGCACCACTGTCTACTGAATCTCGGGGCGGGCGGGGATGCACTGACCAGCGCGGGATGTGCCTATCATTATCACAGCGTTCCATCCCTCCCCAGCCGACACTGCACTGTGACCCTACAGAGGGGAGAAAAACAACGTCAACGGCGAGCGGTCGAAGCGGACTGCAACCGAGGGGCAAAGCCTGGCCTTTGACATCCCACCTAACTTTCATGGCTCCTCAATCCTGCTGGTCATGAGTTATTCCTTTCCTACCTTAGTATACGGAGTAGTACAGAACCATGAGACCATGTCTTTTGTTTGTCCTTCCCGCGGCGGCAGACGCCTCTCGGAAGACTTACGCTGTGATATGCCAAACCAGAAGACGCGAACGTTTGGACGCGCAAAGCAAATATTGATTATTATTATTGTTATTTATTTTCACGCCTAACTAAACACTGCGACGCGCAGCAGGCTTTTTAACATGGAATCTCAAGGCAACCACCACGTTTGCTGTGCACACGGCAGACAAACATCCATCACAGCTCTGACACTTGGGAAATACGGAATATTGACGAATCAGACGTGTTGGGACCGTCTGTCCTCAGATAAAAGCGCCCCGTCGCCAGTGATACCAAAGCTTTGACACTTGCTGCAGATGTCGGTCACACTCGGCTCCGCTCTGACCTCGCCAAGGCTCCCTTTTGACGTTTGATGGTCCAAGAGAGACAGGGGTTCATGGGACGAAGCGTCAGACTAGACTCCAGATCTTCGCTTATCACGTGGAGAAGAACCTGGGGTACGAGGACAAATTTCAGGGCCTTGGATACGTAGTATATTCTCATCAAAGGGAGTCTAAGTGCTACAAGAACCTGTGATCCGTCTCTCGTGCCTCTTTGATAATTGTAACCTCTACGAGCTGGCCGTGTCTGCGGGCTTCTCCTCGACAGCAGAACGCTCGGCCTCTTGTGCCGCTGGTGCTGATGTAGAAGTGCTAGTTGCGGGAGCAGTCGACTCCGCTGCCTGAGCCAATGGCGTGGTGGAGTTAGAGGCCGACACTTGTACGTCTTCGCCCTTGATTCCATGGACGACTCTCAGACCCGACGCCTCCACCATGATCGAGTCTAACTGCTTCTTGAGCGAAAGCCGCTGCTGCACCTCCTCCTCTAGGTTCTCGAAGCTGATGAGCTCACCCTCCTTCAGAGGGTGGTCGCTAGCGAGACCCATCTCCTTAATTCGCACCTTGCCTTGAGCGAGTTCGTCCTAGTATGCGCGTCAGGGGAAATTCGGGCCAAGAAATCGCATCGGCAGTCCTTGTTCAAGTTGATTCTGGAATAAAGAAACCGGGAAACAAAGAAAACGTACCTCGCCCAAGATGAGAGCGAATGGAACACCATTCTGCTCGGCAGCCTTGAACTGGGCGGGAAGCTTGGGCTTAACCTTGTAAAGGAACTCGGCCTGTGAAGGATGTCAGCATTATTGATCCCAATGCACCTGCAGACGAGGCAGCTGGCTCTTGCAAAAATTGATGGTTGACGGACCTTGATCCCTGCATTCCAGAGCCGTGCAGTGACTTGGCCCCTCTCCTTCAGCAATCCTGTGAAATCCTTTCCTCCGCCGAAAGCCATGACGAAGACATCGACGTCGTTTTTCCGGGGCTTTACAGTGGCCTTCTGTGCAGCCATCCTTGCTTTTGTAATAGAGAAGATGCGGTCAATGCCGAATGAGATTCCCACACAAGGGACCTGAGTCTTTCCGGAGAACATGCCCACAAGGTTGTCGTATCTGCCACCAGCCGCAACAGAACCTGACAACGCGTCAGAGCCAATGTTATATTTCGCGGCTTGGCAAACTTACCAATTCCAAGCGTAGGATCGTTTGAACGGTCCTCATCGGGGTCGACAGATTTGGGGCCCTTCTTCTTGGAGGACCTGGCCGGCGGCTCCGCTGCTGCCTCTGATGCAGAGACCGCTGGTGCCGAACCTTCTGTAACCACTTCATAGATAACTCCTGTGTAGTCTGTTGATGTTAGGTTCCATGGTCCTCGACCGTGAGGACAAAATATGCTTACAATCCAGGCCTAGTTGTTCGAGTTAGCAAGAGTTATTCGCAGCAACTGTCAGGAAAACATACCTCTAGCGAGAGAGAGATCAAACGAAACAGTGTGAAGAGCGTCGAAGTACTCCAGGATCGTAAAGAGCTGATCTAGATCGGCCATGCCCTGCTTCATGGACTCGTTCTTTGAGAGTTCCTCGTCATTTTGCAACTTCTCAAGCAGATCCCGCTGCCCCTTGAGTACAACCCACTTGCCTAAGTCCTGCAATTAGCCCGCCCGCCGAATCACAAAATCATCTCATGCGTGCTCACCAATCTTGTCAGCAATAGCTGGGTCGAGCCCCTTCTCGTCCACCATCTCCTTGCGGACATCTTCCCATGGCATTTTGTCGAGCTTGTCCACAGCCGATGAAATAGGGCGCAGAAGAGGCTCGGGAACACCGCACACTTGAAAGATACCATCCAGAATCTTTCGAGTGTTTAGTTTGATGGTATATGTTCCTTTCCATCCAAGGCTGTCGAACACCTCGTTGATAATTCGAATCTAAATCAACAGTCAGCATAACAAGGATCAGAACTTTCGACAGTACCCAGCCAAGCGACTCACAATTTCAGCGTCAGGAATCATAGGGTCATATACACCCGCGATGTCGAAACTATTCACGGTTTGTCAGTATTTTATTGACCCACAGGCTCAAATCTCGTGGCTGGAATCGCCTATGCTCAATGACATACTCGCATTGATACTACGCAACAATGACAAAAGTTAGCCATCAAGTCCACTGGTAAACCAAACTGGGGGCCACACACAAACTCTCTCATACGACCCTTGCTTACTGCCGGCTGGTCCCGACGGTAAACCTTGGCGATATGGTAACGCTTGATGGAGGTGATGTCCTTGTTCATGGCCAAGTATCGGGCTGGAAAACGTCTCAGCGCACCGTCTAATTCGAAAGAGCAGGTTTCCTACCAAAGGGAACAGTAAGGTCATATCTCAAGCTGCAGAGCTCGCCTCCCTGATCCGCCAGGTCGTACTATATCTCACGTGTCAGTTGAACTCCACAACATTGCACGCGCGAGATCGACTTGGTACATACAATGAGCTTGCTGTCCTCTCCATATTTGCCTGTAATACTCTTCAGTCAGTAGAGACCAAGGCGCGCACACTTCCATACTACCATACCGGCGAGGATTTCTAACACACGTCAGCAAAATATCGGGAGCTCAACTGACGGAGGGGCAGCAAACCCTTTAGCTCGAACACGGGAGTATCAATAGTCGTTCCACCGTGACGCTCTACCAGCCCGTCAGCAAGACGCACCCCCCGCAATCATCCATCCCATATACGCACTGAAGACTTCGGTGATCGTAGAGAAGATCTTTTCTCTAGTCACCATGTCCGCTCCATCCCCTACATTATATCAGCTCCAGCTCAAGCTCGTGGCCGGCAACAACTCGACGGTGAAGGCGACTAACAGTCTTTGGTGCCCTTGGGGGTCCTAAAACAGTCCAATTAGCTCAAGCTCCATGACAGCAACCTCGCAGTATATCTCAGTAATGTCCAAGAGGCCAAGAACGGTCTTGACCATGTATGCGACAGCGGGGTACCGCAAATGTCTGACCAGGAACCGGGAGAAGACAGCCATCGCTACCCTCAATGTGCAGGCATCGCAAGGTTCCCACCGGGAAGCCGGAGTATCGATCCACACAGGATTGGTTGCAATAGAAAGAGCCGACCTACTTGATATCAAACTTAGGGGCCTTGGGCGCCATGCTTGTAGCGGGGTCGTTTGGCGCCTGACGTCGACGGTTAGGAAAGCCGTTTGCAAAGTGTCGTCGGTGTTTGAGATTAGAAAGGGTAGGCGATGCGGGCGCGTGGATTGTCAGGAGCGGTGCCAGTCGTCGGGGTAGTCGAGCAGACCGGGTGACGATTGTCCACGAGCTGGCGAGCGAAAGAGTGGACATGGAAATCCGACTGTGGGTGACTCAATCGGCATCGCAACTTTCTTGCAGTTGGGGAAAATCGACCCGCAGCGCCCCGATGCGGGACCACCCTGCGCGGCTGCGAGGCTGAGGATCCTGGAATCGATCCAATTGGGGCGCGCTCTGACGCCCTATGAAAAGCGCTGGTTTCAAACAAAAAAACGGCCCCCAAAGCACCCCCGCATTCGCGCAAGCCCCCTGTCCTGTCTGATAACTGCCATGCTGATGTTAACAAACACGGCCACGTCGCTGCTACGGAGGTAATTAGGTACAACAAAACATGTGAGTTCTACTTCGTACTATCAGGTATACTACAGGTGGACATATAATGGGCAGATATGAAGACAATGCACTCGCCAGTCAGCTAATGGCGAATACACAAGTTTAACCTGATCAAAATGTCGCTTGAGCCTTTATTGAATATCTGACTAAACAACAAGAATCACAATTAATCTCTGCCATATCCCTGCGAGGCCCTTCAGCTCCCTGGGATATCTCTCGCTTCACGCTGGGTTGACTTAGCTCCGCCAGTATGCTATCTTTGTTGAACCTCGGACCCTCCTTCACTCCCTTCTTCACTCGTCTCCGGCAAGGGTGTTTGCGGCTTGGCCACTGGCCTTTTCGGGTTGGGAATAACTCCGCTTGACTGCTATGGTTGGGCGGCCCGAGGTAGCTGTCCCTGCTGAGTTCCGCGCTGTTGTTGCTGGGCAACTTCGGATGGCTGTGCTTGCTGCAATTCGTGCGACTGCTGCTGTTGGCCGGCTTCAGGTAGCTGTCCTTGGTGGGTTCCGAGCTGTTCCTGCTCGGTTTCGGGCTGTTGCTGTTGTACGACTCCGTTTGGCTGTGCGGCTTGAGGCGGGTTTCCCTGCCGAGCCGCGGCTACAGTCAGGGCTTGTTCAAATACCTCCCACCGGTGGCTGTTCCATTCCTCTGCAGCCGCGAGGAATCGTTCTCCCGCATCGGGTCCCGTGGGTATTGTTACGCCCACCGCCGTCATATATTGCATCAAGACTTGGTCGATAGGTGCGGGGTGTGTCGGGAACTGCTGTCCCTCACCCCGAGGAGGGTTGGGGAAAGTGTCCCTAGGTGGGAATCTGAATCCGGTATTTTGTCTGACCATGTCTGCACTTTGCGGGGGTTGTTCAGGTTGTCCAGGTTCTCCAGATTGTTTAGGTACGCTGGCAGGGCGAAGTGCCAGTTGAGTCTGCGGCGTGTGCTGTACTTTATTCGCGGACGAGACGGTTGCCGAGGTAAATTTTTTCCCAGTTCCCGATGCCCGGTTCGCTCTGGACGTGGTGGACTGGTCAGGCGCACTCCTCTTCGCGTCATTGTCTAGCAGCAAAGTTGTGAGCGCATGACACAACCGAGCAACTCGGCATTGGGGCATCTCACGTGCTTGTCGACCGCCACGGCCACCTCCACGACGGCTGCCGTCGTCTTGACCGCTACGGCCACTCCCACCAGTCATCGTAGACATTATGAGCGGCAGTTGTCTAATCAAGCCCAACCAGAAGCCCGTTAGCCAAAAGTCCGGCCCACTAGGCAATAAATCGATGAAATTGATCACTGCTCAAGCAAATAAACGTGTCCAATGCTGATCGTTTGAAAGGATAGGTAGTTTGTGTTGCGCAGGCGAAACGGGATGGTGACTGGATTGATGTCCAGCAGATGAAAGCCGAGCGGACGGTATGGCTGCCGCATTCAGTGCTTTCCACTCTCGACAATTGCTAAGTGCCATATCGTCTTTCCTTTTCCACCATAGGGAAGGAGCACTAAGAGGGCGAAAGGGGGCATCTCCATCGCACCCGTCCATCGTGGTGACATCTGGCATTCCCGGGAGAGGGAACATCGGTAAGACCGGCGCGTGTACAGGCTGTTATCGTCGCCCGTCCTGCGAATATCCTCCTTCGTGCACTAGACTTCTTGTCAACATTGGGTTAGTCAGAGACTCAGGTCGAGCTCGCAGGCATGAGTCGAGCGAAAATTTCCAAGGACTTCCAGGTTTGGAGCGATATTCGGTGACCACCTAGCCAGGATGCTTCCGAAGGCTTCTCTTTAGGTGCTCTACCACGTACGGAGTACAAATACAGCACGAATGCGCCACCCCGGAGAATCCCTCGTCTGCGGAAGTCCTCTTGCTCCAGCAAAGCGCCGCCAGAAAAGAAAACCTGTTGTGGCCAAAGGGGTTCCCGGGTCGTTCCAATCCTTCCTCATCAACTCCAAATGAGTTGGACCGACAGTCTCCGAGTCGAGCTTCGAATGGTGGCTCAGCCAGGGCTGTTTTTGCTTGGTTGTGGTTACCGAAAAGGGGCAATCGATCGTATTAATGAAGGAACACGTACGATTGGCTACTGGGTGCAGACACGCGTATCTGCAAACAATGGTGCCCTCCCTGCCGGGGGGTAACAGTGGCAAGCGGTTTCCAAAATAATAGGGACTGCAAAATAGCCAGTGGTCTGTGCAGGGATAGCTTCCAAACAGCTCTTGCTGACTGGTCAGGCTGTTATTGTTAGCCTGATATCGTCACGGAATTTGGTGATGGTGTGACAGTACCTTAAGATACTTGAGGACCCAGCAAAAAAAGCCCCCTCCAGGCGTACTACTAAGTAATGAGTCCCTGTTATTTTGGAAACCGCTTGAGTGGGTCCCTGGCCGAGCTAACGTTTGTGGCCCTGGCAGAGGAGTACGCACCTAGCTAATTCTTCATTGAAAGCTGAATTCCGAGCACGTCGGTTCCATTCCGGATGAGTCACCGGATAATACATGTTGAGATATCCATCCTGTGCGACAATGTCAGGGCTAAGATAGCTGGCTGCCCGGGAAGTTGTCATTGAGGCTCAGGCAAGTGCATGCGGCCCATCAGCGGCCAGGTAACCAACCGGGGATCAGATGTTCTGGGGATCAGATTCTCTCCGGGAAAGCTTTGCGACATGCGGCCGGAGAAACGCGATCTTGTACATCGTATCTCAACTAAGGTTATACTAGCCTCGATTTACCCGTTGTCACTCCTGGCCTTCGAGATACTTCCGGGAGTTGGAAGCTGCAATCCAAGTGGTTTGTCAAGCGACGCGCCACCTCTGGCGGCAACGTCCCTTGGAGGACGCGGTCCAACCATGGGCTTGGCGCGTCCAAATCGGTGTGCATCGTCTAAACCAGAGCTCTGCATCAACATCCTGCCCATCAGACACACAGGCGAGAAGGCATCCATGTTTAGACGAACATTGAAACAGCCAGGCCGCGTACCTCGATGGCGTGGGGTCCAGTTTGTGTTCTGACTGCCCCGGGCCTCCAGTTGGATCCCTGTTCAGGTGTTGGCCACGCCGCTAGGGCAACCGAATCATCGGGTAGCGGGGACAATTTCAACCCCGAGATGACCCGTTGCTCGGCATGTCACGAACCGGCATGCTGTGGGTGGCCAACGGCTGGAAATCCGACGAACCTCGATTCGGGCCAGCAGCCACCACCGGCTTGGCATTCCCGCCTGTTCAGCATGCCGCCAAGGCTGGAGGCAGTCATGTTGCAGTCATGTTATTCAATGATTGAAATTCTCTCAAGACCCCAAGGCAGAGCACTACGAGGCGTCCAAATCATGTTCCATTTCTCCCTCCGCGTCCTTTCAACCACACTTACTTTCTAACGCTTCTTGATGTGCGGCGCGTGCCCTACCTAGTGCGCCCCGACCCCTTCAGGCGCCACCGCTGTTATTTCTATTTCAGCCTCCCTCCGACGGCCGCATATTTAGCGCGTGGGGAGGGTTTGTTTCTTGTTACAGCTAGCGTGTCGATAGCTGAAGCTCGGACTGAGCCCAAGAAGTCCAGCTTCGTTTCGGCTGGCGTATATCACTCGTCGCTCCTTTGCCATTCCATTTGAGACGCTATCTTGGCCCTCTTCCGGTGTTGACTTTCTCGCTCGGTGGAAGGTCCGCGGGCGTGTTTGTGCCCATAGACGATCGTTACCTTCTTAAAAATGGGGTTTCGCTTCGGGAATGAACCCCAGGACGAGGCGATCAACCTGCCAATCGAGAACGGCAAAGCAGGGCCTCAAGTGACGGATGAGAAGGCTAAGCAGGATGACAAGCCAAAGGACGACGAGAAGGGTACGGACGATGCCAAGGCCAAGGGCCGTCCTGAACGGGAGGCGACCTTCAAGGACTACCTGCGCGTCTTCACGTATGCGACAAAATGGGACTACGTGCTCATGGCCGGCGCCGGCATCGCCAGCATCGGCGCTGGTATCACACTGCCGTTGATGAACGTCCTCTTCGGCCGACTCATCGGCGACTTCAGCTCCTTCGGTAGTCGCGGCGGCTCGGCAAGTTCTTTCGCGGAAAACAATGACAGACTCGCCCTGTACATGTTTGGCCTCTTCATCGCCCGTTTCGGCTTCAATTATATCAACAAGTTCTGCTTCCGGCTCATCGGGATCCGCATATCGGCCGCCATCCGCCTTCATTATCTCCGGTCCCTGTTTGGCCAGACGATCCACGTTCTCGACTCCATGCCCTCGGGAACGGCGGCCGCAACCATTACGTCCACGGCCAACACGCTACAGCTCGGCATCGCAGAGAAGCTAGGCACCTTCATTGAGTTTATGTCGACTATTATCGCCGCCATCGTCGTGGCTTTCACCTTCAACTGGCTTCTGACGCTCGTCACGGCATCCGTCATCATCTTCATCTCGCTTGTCATCAGTATCCTCCTGCCCTTCATCATCAAAGGTCATACCAGAATGACCAAGGCTGAGTCCAAAGGTAACTCGGTTGCCACGGAGGCCTTTGCGGGTATCCGCATGATCACATCGTGCGGTGCCGAGTCGCGCGTGGCCCAACGGTACGCCGAGTGGGTCAAGAACGCTCAACAGGCCGCGCAATTCACGTCGCCCTTCTTCTCCGTCCAGTTTGGTCTCATCTTCTTTGGCCTCTACGGCGCCTTCTCTCTGGCCTTTTGGTTTGGGATGCGCACCCTTCTTGAAGGCCGACTAGATAACGTCGGCACCATTCTCATCGTGCTGATGTCGGTGATGCTTATGGTCATCTCGCTGGAGCGCATCTCGGCGCCTCTCATCGCCGTCTCCAAGGCTATGGTCGCGGCCGCCGAGTTCTTCGCCGTCATCGACGCTCCGAAGCCCAAAGCAGGCACCCTGAAGGCACCCGAAGTGTCATCCAACAAGGACATCGTGTTCAAAAACGTCCACTTTGCCTACCCAAGCCGCCCATCCAAGAAGGTTCTCGACGGCTTGAACCTCAAGGTTAGAGCCAACATGAACACGGCCATCGTCGGTCCTAGCGGGTCCGGAAAGAGCACGATCGTGGGACTGGTTGAAGGCTGGTACAGCCTTCATGATCAGTACACCATTGCCAAGGCGATAGCGAAGGACAAGAATAAGGACAAGAAGAAGAAGAAGAAGGGCAAGGAGGACGAAGACGACGATGATGACGGAGATGCTGTAGCCGCCCTGACTGCCGAAGATGCAGGGCCTGCCGTTGAGCTTCACGGTACCATCGAGATCGGCGGCGTTCCGCTAGATCAGGTCGATATGAAATGGTGGCGATCTCAAATTGGACTTGTGCAGCAGGAGCCGTTCCTCTTCAACGATACCATCTTCACAAATGTGGCAGCCGGTCTGATTGGTAGCCAGTGGGAGCACGAATCTGAAGAGGTCAAGCGAGAACTCGTGAAGACGGCCTGCGCTGAGAGCTTTGCGGACGAATTCATCGACCGGCTTCCTGACGGCTACGAGACTCAGGTTGGCGACTCGGGAACCAAGCTGAGTGGTGGGCAGCGGCAGCGCATAGCCATCGCGCGCAGCATCATCTCGAAGCCCAAGATTCTGATCCTCGACGAGGCCACTTCAGCCATTGATGTGCGAGGTGAACGCATTGTCCAGCAGGCCCTAGAACGCGCGTCCCAGGGTCGTACCACGATCACCATTGCCCACAGACTGTCAACCATCAAGAACGCCGATCGCATTTGTGTCTTGCAGAATGGCAAGGTCGTCGAGCGCGGCACCCACGACGGCCTTCTCGCCAACCCGGAGGGCGCTTACTACGGTCTAGTGCACGCACAGAAGCTGTCGCTGGGTGATGGCGAGGACGAGGCTGAGGCGCTTGCCCCTGAAGAGGAAGACATTGGGGCTATTCTTGCGCGTGAGAAGAGCGCGGCCAAGTCTGAGGCCGGCTCGGCGAAGCGCGGCGCAGCGTGGAAGGAGCGCAACCTTTTCAATGGCTTCGGGAAGCTTCTCTATGAGCAGAGGGCGCGATGGTCACTGTTTCTTATTGCAATCGTCGGTGCGATGGGCGCTGGCGCCGCCGTTCCCATGCAAGCATACCTCTTCGCCAAGGTCATCGGGGTGTTCGGAGAAACGAATCCAGCAGCCCTAGCTGACGGCGTCACGTTCTGGTCAAAGATGTGGGCGGTACTCGCAGCCGGCATCGGCTTCAGCTACTTCCTGACGACGTACGCTGCGACGAGTGCGGAGTCCCGCATTGCGGCGGCGTACCGGCAGGAGTACTTTGAGTCGATCCTGTTCCAGAAGACGGCCTACTTCGATATGGACGACAATGCCACCGGGCAGCTTACAGCGCGGCTGTCGAGCGACCCGACAGCTCTCAAGGAGCTGCTAGGGATCAATCTAATGATGATGCTGATCGGCGTCTTTGGGCTCATCGGTGCGCTGGCGATCTCGTTCGCCTATGGCTGGAAGCTTGCCCTGGTTGCGTTGTGCGTGACAGTGCCAATGGGAATCTTAGCAGGCTTTTACCGAGTGCGGTATGAGCTGCAGTTTAACGCTATGAACGAAGCCGTCTTCAAGGAGAGCTCCAAGTTTGGCGCCGAAGCCATCGGCGCCTTCCGCACGGTCTCGGCCCTCGTCATGGAAGACAGCATCTGTGACCGCTACAGCCGACTGCTACAGAACCATGTCGTATCTGCCCACAAGAAGGCCCGCTTCACAACAATCATCTTTGCGTACGCCGACAGCGTCAGTCTGGCCTGCCAGGCGCTAGTATTCTGGTACGGCGGCCGCCTGATCGTGTCAGGCGAATACGACATCATCTCTTTCCTTGTGACCTACATGGCCATCATCCAAGGCGCTGAGGCCGCTGGCCAGTGGCTCAGCTTTGGACCCAATGCCGCACAGGCTTCGGCAGCGGCGAACCGAATCCTCGAGGCGCGCGAGAGCCGCATCCGGGACTCCGTCTCGACGGACGCGCGCATCCCCGACACCGAGGGCGGCGTCAAGATCGAGCTGCGGGACATTCACTTCAAGTACCCGACACGTGACACTTCAATCTTCAGGGGCCTCAATCTCACCATCGAGAAAGGCCAGTTCGCAGCCCTCGTTGGCGCGTCAGGCTCGGGCAAGACATCCATTGTCAGCCTTCTGGAGCGCTTCTATGACCCCACACGCGGCCAGGTCCTGTTCAACGGCATGGATATCACCGACATGAACGTGTACGAGTACCGCAAGACCCTGTCGCTCGTGGCCCAAGAGCCCTCGCTCTTCCAGGGCACCATCCGCGAGAATATCATGTTGGGTGTCAACCCGGCCGAGGTAACGGACGAGATGCTGCACCAGTGCTGTCGCGACGCCAACATCCACGACTTCATCGTGTCGCTGCCAGAGGGGTACGATACCAACATCGGTAACCGCGGTGTCAGCCTGAGCGGCGGGCAGAAGCAGCGCGTGTCGATTGCACGAGCCCTGATTCGCAACCCGAGGGTCCTGCTTCTAGATGAGGCGACGAGCTCGCTTGACTCGGAGAGCGAGAAGCTGGTTCAGGCTGCATTTGAGCGCGTGGCCAAGGGCCGCACGACGGTCGCGGTGGCGCATCGTCTCGCGACGATTCAAAAAGCGGATATTATTTATGTTCTTGGGGAGGGTAAGGTGCTGGAGAAGGGGAGTCATGCGGAGTTGTTGAAGCAGAAGGGCGTGTATTGGCATATGGTAAGTTTGTCTTTTGCAGCATACATGAGTGGATTGCTTGGTCTAGTCATGCGGCTTGCTAATTCGTGAAACAGTGCCATAACCAAGCCCTCGACAGGTAACTGCAGACCCTTTCAGTTGCAGTTGGATGTGTATTAATATCGTGCGAAACTTGGATCATCCATGTACGGCAAGGCGTAACGGGGGATGTACGAAGGCTCTGGCCAAAAGAAAGGGTCCCCCAGTCAGTGCGAAAGATGCCTTCATAAGGTACTGTCAAGACCACCCATGGTTTTGGTCATGGCATGTCATCTCCCATTCCGATAAGGCCTACCTGCATGCTGAAGAGGCCTTCCTGCATTTTTAGAATGTCTTTCTGCATTCTAAAAGGGTCTTTCACAATACAGTTAAAGCCTTTAATGCGGTAAGCCCAGGCCTACAAGGGTTCTGATATCGTAGGTATTTCTTTTCGCACGGAGAAGAGAGACCCTTTCTGTTAGCCTGAGCCTGCGCAACTGCATCTATATCATTTAGAGATACATCATTATTTGCCTCGAGGTTGGAGTGGGATGTATACCATGTAATATCGGATATGCTCGTCGAGTTGGATGGATGGGCGGACCTCCCCACGCTGTTGGAAAAACTACACACCTCAGTCTATTCTTATCAGTATTTTTATTTATCTTGTTATTCTATTGTTACCAACTCCATTTTGATGGAGTAGGATTTTATATCATTACCATTTTTCGCCTCCAAAGAGTGCAAATGAGACCAAATTGATCGGATTGTGGGATCATGAATCATGATCTCACTCGATTAACGTACAGATACCTAGTAGGTACGGGTGCGCGGAAGATCGTAGCGATGAAGGAGAACGAGAGAGTGGGTGTATCTTATCTCCTCTTATCTCGCAGAAACAGCAGCTGCCGCCTTTCCTGGAGACGCCTCGGAAAAGGGCAGATCGCTGCAGTGTTCTGGACTCCAGCGATCAATTCTTGCATCTCCGGCACGGGACATGGAGGCTAGTGGCGTTTACTAGAGATAGGTAGTGAGGTAGCCACGGGATGGAGCGTGGGTGAGCTATATCGCAGAGGTTCCTGGTATTTCCAAGTTTTCCCGTCTTTCGCTTTCCTGTCTCTGTCCCATGCCTATATTCTTTCTCCGTACCGAGCCGAATAAATATAGAAGAGGTTTGGTTTGGTTTCAGGTTGTCTCTACCTTTCTAGATCGTGACCCATCCAACATCGAATTGAGTTTGAGCCTTGAAACGAACAGATGGATTCAACCGAGGATTTTAGTCCGTATCGCCAGGACGGCAAGCTGGTTGGTTCCGTGCACGTTGCGCATTGAGTCTGAATAGCTCAACTGACGTGCGGTTCAGTATGGCTTCGTCTGCGTCGTGACAGGGGCTTCTCAGCCAATCTCTCAAGCCATCATTGCAGAGCTCGCCGGTGAGTGTGATTGATGGACCTGCCGCCCCCTTACCAGCACCACTAGAGTCAGTCTAACACCGCGCTTCAGCTCACGGCGCGGCCTCTATTTACGGTAAAAGCTCATCTCCCCCCTATTCACAACTCACCTCACCCAGCCACCCATACCTCCCTTACCCACCAACCAACCTACCACTAACACCTCCTCCCGAATAACCAGCCTGCGACAAAACCATAGCCTCCTCCTCTCCTCCCACCCCTCTCCCCCTCCAACACAAAAACCACCATAATCCCCTACCCCTCCACCCTCACCACTGAAGACGAAACCCTCGCCCTCATCGACGAAGCCCTTGCCGCCTACGGCCGCCTCGACGTCTGGGTATGCTCGTCAGGCCTCCTGGGACCCCCATCCATCCACGACACCACGCCAGCCGATTTGCAGGCCTGTTTCGCGGCGCAGTCGCTGGCGCCGTTCTTTGCGCTGAAGCATGCGCCACCCGCGATGGGGAAACTGGTTGAGGTGAGAGGGGGGTATCCGAATGCGGTGGAGAAGAAGCAGAGGTATGGGAGTTTGATTGTGGTGGGGAGTGTGGCGAGTGGGTATGGAGGGTGTTGGGGACCTTGTTATACTGTTGCATCGTAGGCTGTCTTCTTCTTCTTGAACGGTT